>OCHL01000520.1_pt1 | contig 35513 bp, 22 predicted proteins | sample 1538421 | NCBI WGS metagenome assembly OCHL01 (sample SAMN04571690, study PRJEB22368) | human gut metagenome | biome: human gut; material: stool | host: Homo sapiens | place: Luxembourg | collected 2012-06-01 | reverse complement strand
GGTGTGGAGCGGGGGAAAATCCGGAGATAACTTCAAAGGATTACCTATCGCTATCTGGGGCTAAGTCACAGGGAATCAAGCAGCTTATGGCTGGTGGCGGTGTGGCACTGATCGGAACACAGTTAGTACCACTGTTATCCGGATTGTTCGGTTAAGTGTAAAAAGAGAGGAGATAACTCATGGATCGTATATTTGAGGCGATTGAAACATGGATGAGGGATCTTCTGACAGGCATGGTAAGTTCCAACCTGACAACAATGTATACCGATGTCAATGAAAAGACAGGTGAGATTGCTGCTCAGGTTGGGCAGACACCGCAGGGCTGGAATGGAAACATTTTCAGCATGATACAGAATCTTTCCGATTCGGTAATTGTTCCGATTGCCGGTATGATTATCACTTTTGTACTTTGTTATGAATTGATTTCCATGCTGACAGAAAAAAATAACATGCATGATTTGGACACATGGATGTTTTTTAAATATTTTTTCAAGATGTGGGTGGCAGTCTGGATTGTCAGCCACACGTTCACAATTACTATGGCGGTATTTGATGTCGGACAGACGGTGGTAAGCCGGGCGGCAGGGGTCATCAGTTCTGATACAGCGATCAATATAGATACGATGATCAGTACGATGGAAACAGCTATGGAATCTATGGAAATCGGTGAACTTGTCATACTGGCACTGGAAACGATGCTGGTAAGCCTGTGTATGAAGATTATATCTGTATTGATTACAGTTATTTTGTATGGACGAATGATTGAGATTTATCTGTATTCCTCGGTCGGTGCAATACCATTTGCAACGATGTCAAACAGGGAATGGGGACAGATTGGAAACAACTATCTGCGGGGATTATTTGCACTGGCATTTCAGGGATTTTTCATGATGGTTTGTGTGGGAATCTACGCAGTCCTTGTGGCAAATATCCAGATGTCAGATAACGTACATTCCGCATTGTTTGGTGTGATGGCATATACAGTGATTCTGTGTTTCAGTCTGATGAAAACAGGTAATTTTGCAAAAAGTGTGTTTAATGCCCATTAGCAGGAAGGGGGAAAATGATGGCTTTTGTATCTGTACCAAAAGATCTGACCAAAGTAAAAAACAAGATTATTTTAAATCTTACCAAAAGACAGCTTATCTGTTTTGGACTTGCAGCAGCAGTGGGGGTACCGTTTTATTTTTTAACCAGAGGAGTGATCGGTTCCAGTAATGCTGCAACCGGAATGTGTCTTCTGATGCTTCCGGCATTTGTATTTGCCATGTATGAGAAGGATGGGCTTCCGTTAGAAAAAGTTCTGAAGAATATAATTGTGGTCCGGTTTATCCGGCCATCTGTAAGGAAGTATCAGGTGGAAAATATGTATGAGAAAAAACAGAGAATAGTCAGAAAGAAAGGAGGCAGGGAACGTGTTAAAAAGAAAAAATAAGAAAGCGTTGCCAGAACAGTTGGAGGACAGCTTATATCCGGATGATTACTGGCTGGATAAGGAAGATGGGCAGGAAGTTTCAGAACCACTGCCAGATGGAGAAAATCCAGTAAGCGGAAAGTTACGCAAAGAACCGATGGTAACAGGTTATGAAGCACTGGAAAGACAAAGAGGTGTCCGCAGACCCAAAAGGAAGATAACCAGAAGGGAAAAGAAAGCATTAAAACAGGCACAGAAATATGAAGCAAAGCTGCGTAAAGAGCAGGAAAGGGCAGATAAGAAAAGTGAAAAAAGAGAAGCAAAACTTGCTGAAAAAGCAGAAAAAGAAGCCATGCGTCAGGCAAAAAAAGACGCAAAAAAGAGAAAAAGTAAACCGGCTTCCACATCCGGGCAAAAAGCGGCAGGAAACAGGAAACCTGTAAAGACAGGGACAAATAAGACAGCAGCGAAAGCAGATACAGCAAAGGAAAAACAGATTTCAGCACAGCAGTCTATTCCATATCATGAGATGGCAAAGGATGGGATCTGCCGGGTGCAGGATAAGTTTTATTCAAAAACAATCCGGTTTTATGACATCAACTATCAGTTGGCACAGAATGAGGATAAGAACGCAATCTTTGAAAACTGGTGTGATTTTTTAAATTACTTTGACAGCACTATTCATTTTCAGTTGTCTTTTATCAATCAGCACAGTAACATGGCGGAATTTGAAAAAGTTATCCTTATCAAGCCACAGGATGATGACTTTGATGAGCTGCGTATGGAATTTGCCCAGATGTTAAAGAATCAGCTTTCCAAAGGAAATAATGGATTGCTCCGTACCAAATATATTACATTTGGCATTGAAGCGGACAGCATCCGGGAAGCAAAACCGAAGCTGGAGAGGATTGAATCGGATATTCTCAATAACTTTAAGATTCTTGGAGTTTCGGCTTATCCACTAAATGGAGAAGAAAGACTTCAGATCATGTATGAAACCTTTAATCAGGACAGTAAGGTTCCGTTCCATTTTTCTTATGATGATGTGCTTCGGACAGGACTGAGTACCAAAGATTATGTTGCTCCGACCAGTTTTGTGTTTAAAAATGGCAGGGATTTTCAGATGGGCGGTACGATAGGGGCTGTTTCTTATTTGCAGATTCTTGCACCGGAACTTACTGACAAGATGCTTGCGGAATTTCTGGAAATGGACTGTAACCTGATGGTCAATCTCCATATACAGTCTATCGACCAAATGAAAGCAATCAAGCTGGTAAAGAGTAAGGTAACAGATATTAACAGGATGAAAATTGAGGAGCAGAAAAAAGCGGTACGTTCCGGATATGACATGGATATTATCCCATCAGATTTAAATACATACGGTGGGGAAGCAAAAAGGCTTCTGGAAGATTTACAGTCCAGAAATGAGAGAATGTTCCTTGTGACGGTATTGTTTTTAAATACTGCACAGACGAAGCAGGAACTTGAAAATGTGGTATTTCAGACTGCGGGAATTGCACAGAAATATAATTGTGCGTTGAAACGTCTGGACTATCAGCAGGAGCCGGGACTGATGAGCTGTCTGCCTCTTGGGATGAATCTGGTTCCGATCAAAAGGGCACTGACTACAACATCCACAGCAATTTTTGTTCCGTTTACCACACAGGAATTATTTATGGGAGGGGAATCTATTTATTATGGATTAAATGCCCTTTCCAATAATCTGATCATGGCAGACAGAAAGAAGTTAAAGAATCCGAACGGTCTGATACTTGGTACGCCGGGTTCTGGTAAATCCTTTGCTGCAAAACGTGAAATTGCCAATGCTTTTATTGTGACAAGGGATGATATTATCGTCTGCGATCCAGAAGGGGAATATTACCCACTTGTCCGGGCATTTCATGGACAGGTTATCAGGATTTCGCCAACCAGCCATGATTATATTAATCCGATGGACATTAACCTTGATTATGCAGATGATGATGACCCGTTATCTCTAAAGTCAGATTTTATCCTGTCTTTATGTGAGTTGATCGTGGGAGGTAAAAATGGTCTGGAACCAGTGGAAATGACTATCATTGACCGCTGTGTGCGTCTGGTCTATCAGGATTATCTTTCCAACCCGGTACCAGAGAATATGCCAATACTGGAAGATTTATACAACCTTCTCCGGGAACAGAAAGAGCAGGAAGCACAGCGACTTGCCACTTCCCTTGAAATTTATGTTAATGGTTCTCTGAAAGTATTTAATCATAGAACAAACGTGGAACTGAATAACCGTATGGTCTGCTTTGACATTAAAGACCTTGGAAAACAGTTGAAAAAACTGGGAATGCTCATTGTACAGGATCAGGTCTGGAATAGAGTAACAATCAATCGCTCTGCAAATAAGAGTACCCGATATTATATTGATGAGTTTCATTTGCTGCTGAAAGAAGAACAGACAGCAGCATACAGTGTGGAAATTTGGAAGCGATTCCGTAAGTGGGGCGGTATCCCGACAGGTATTACACAGAATGTCAAGGATTTGCTTGCATCAAGGGAAATTGAAAATATCTTTGAAAACTCTGATTTTATCCTGATGCTGAATCAGGCTTCCGGGGACAGACAGATTCTTGCGAAACAGTTGAACATTTCTCCACATCAGCTTTCTTATGTTACCAACAGTGGAGAAGGTGAGGGACTTGTTTTTTATGGAAGTACGATTATTCCATTCAAGGATAAATTCGATAATTCACTGATGCTGTATGCACTCATGACTTCCAAACCAGATGAAGTAGAAAAGCGGAAGCGTCTTGGAATCGGGGAAAGAGATGAAGAGTAGTTGTAAAAAAGATAGCACAAAACAGAGAAAACGGAGGATTACAGAATGGAAAATAATTGTATGGCAAATCCATGTGAAGGATGCACAGAAGAGGCTTGTGTAGAAATGATGAAAAAACTGCAGGCCGATGAAAAGGTTAAGCAGCTTTTAGAGGCAGGAAAGGACAGCAACGGTGAAGAAGTATTTGGTGAAATGTTGGATGATATGCTTTTTCTGTCAGAAATGATTGACTTACAGCAGGTGCTTTTTTATCTGAGAGAAAAGGAAGGGCTGAGTGAAAGGATGCTGGATATGCTTTTGACTTCGATTCTTTCTAATGTAGATGAAATCTTACATAAATGGGAAGTGTACAAAGACAAAGCGAATTAAAGAAAAACCGCAGCAAAGGGGATGGTGAAATTGCAGGAGCATGAATATAAAGCCAGAGATAAAACCGTCCATAAGATGAGCAGGGATGGTCTTAGGGAAGAAAACCTGCATAACAAGGAAGAAAAACGGATCACCAGTCGTGATGAGGATATAGAAGTTTCCAGAAATCCGAAAAAAGAAGAAGATTTCGGAAAAAATCGACGGGAACGAATAACGGAAAGTAAAGATATACCGACCAGAAAGAAACCCTTTGATATAACCAGATGCAGTATAGATGAAGAACAAAGAGTGAAAATGGAACAAGATCTGGGGAATGGTGATGCGAAGGAAGATATGTCTTTAACGGAAGATTCCGGGACAGATAAACATGCCGTATTTCGTACAGAAAGTATCCGGGGACAGCCAAGAAGTGAACGTGCTGCTCTGGAAACCGCAGTGGACAGCAGAAAACTTAGACAGAGAAAAATGGTCAGAGATTACGCAGAAAGAGAAAAACAGAAGGAAAAGGAGGCTTCCAGACAACAAAAAACTGCGAAAAAAGAAAATATCCGTTATCGTGAAACATCTCAGGTGACAGAAGAATCACTGGAAGGATTTCAGGATGAGATCAAAGGTAAGGTAAAGCGGGAGCGGATACTGAAAGAACAGAAAAAACAGTCCCGGCTTTCTTTTGGAGATGAAGGGGATGGCATGGTACATGGAGCAGGAACCGGAATCCGCAAATCAGCTTCGGCAGTGAAAAATGCTGCTCTTACTGTGGGACACTGGAAAGCCCATGAAGCAGAAGATGATAACGCTGCTGTGGAAGGGGCACACAGGATGGAACTTGCAGGGGAAAGTCTTGCAAGAAAGTCTATTTATGTCCGGCAGCGACTGAGAGAAAGCAGAAAACAGTCTGCCCGTCTGACAGAAAATATGCTGGATGAAGCAGAAAATAGTAGGCTGATGTTTAATGCTGCTTACGGAAATCAGGCAAAAAATGCGGTGAAGAGAGAAGCTGACCAGAAGAAAAAATCAGCACTTCAAAAATTACTACAGAAAAAACGATACCAAAAGCAGTACCGGGCGGCAAAAGAAAGTAAAAAAGCCAAAGATGCGGCAATCACATCGGCACAAAGATTTACAGAAAAAACAAAAGATGCAGTCAAAATGGTGGCGGCACAAAACAAAGGAATCTTTGCTACAGTAGCTCTTTTTGGACTGATTTTTGTTCTGATAGCAGCCAGTTTTTCCAGTTGTAGTGCAGTTTTGCAGGGTGGTTCTTCAGCAATCATTTCAACCAGTTATTCCAGTACGGATGAAGATATTTATGCTGCAGAAAATGCGTATAAAGCTCTGGAGGAAGCATTGAACACACAGATCAATCAAATAGAATCCAGGCATCCGGATTATGATGAATACCGTTATCAGATTGATGAGATCGGACACAATCCATATCAGCTTATTTCTTATCTGACAGTGAAATATGGCGGTTTTACTTATGCCGAAGTCGCAGACGAGATAAAAGAAATCTTTCAGCAGCAATATGGAATCAATACACAGTCTACCAGAGAAACTGTAACAGAAACAAAAACTGTCCGGGTTGGAGAATCATTGGGACAGGTTGTTACCAGTGGATATTGCAACTGTTCCATCTGCTGTGGTCAGTGGAGTGGTGGACCGACCGCAAGTGGAGCAATGCCTACCGCAAACCACACGATTGCCGTAGATGCGACAAATCCTTTTGTTCCGATCGGTACTCATGTAGTGATGAATGGCGTGGAATATGTGGTAGAAGATACCGGAGCTTTCGCAAGATATGGTGTGCAGTTTGATGTTTATTATGATAATCATGCGGCGGCATCTGCCCATGGACATCAGACATGGGAGGCTTACATAGCTGACAGCAACGGAAGTCAGGAAGTGGAAGTGACAACAACAAAAGAAGTGAACCGTCTGGATGTTACTATGACCAATCATAATCTGGATACGGTGTTAAGAAGCCGTATGACAGAAGAGGAACAGGAAAGATACGATGCGTATAACCGATATTATGGAAACAGGGATTACCTGTTTGACCTGAATTCCATTCCGACAGGAAGTAGTGGTTTTGGCTATACGATTCCTGGTGAAGCGTTATCTGACCCGCAATTCGCAAAGATGATACGGGAAGCAGAGAAATATCTGGGAGTGCCTTATGTATGGGGTGGTTATTCTCCAAGTGGTTTTGACTGTTCTGGATTTGTAAGCTGGGTAATCAATAATTGTGGAAATGGGTGGAACATAGGAAGGTGTACTGCCGATGAACTTCGTTCTCATTGTTCACAGGTATCCCCATCAGAAGCAAAACCGGGAGATCTGATTTTCTTCCAGGGAACTTATAACACAAGCGGAGCGAGTCATGTAGGAATTTATGTTGGCAACAATATGATGATACATTGCGGAAAGCCGGTACAGTATACAAGCATTGCAAGTTCTTACTGGCAGGAACATTTTATGGCATTTGGTCGTCTGCATTAGGAGGTGACAGGGCAGATGAATATGAAGTTAAAAAAAGTTCTGGATGATATTCAGAAAACAGAAGAAAAGATTGCAGAACTGCAGAAGCATCTGAAAAAGCAGAATGATTTAAAACAGCAGATGGAGGACATAGAAATTATCAAATCTTTCCGTTCACTGAAGCTGGACAGCAGGGAACTTCTTGTACTGCTTGATGGGATTCAGAAAGGAACGGCAACGATTCGGCTGGATGAAGAAGGCGGTATTGCAATAGAAGATGCAGGAGAAAAGAAAGACGGAAACAAAGAAAATAACAAAGGATCTGATGTACAGATACCGGAAAGAGAGGGCTTAGAACATGAAAAATAAAGTAGTAAAAAAACTTATGATGATTGTAATGGCTGTTACAATGCTTTCGGGATTTTCGTTTGCAACTGTATATGCAAATGCTGATCCGCCTGCGGAAGAAACAACTACCGAGGTTGTGGCAGAAACATCATCGGAAGCAACCACAGAAGAAAATACGGAAGATACGGATACGGGCAGAGTGATCGCAGAAAGTGATTCCTCTGCCTTTTCTACGCCCGGAAATGCACAACTGGTCGATGATAAGGAAAATGATGATACAAAGCAGTTCCTTACCATCCAGACAAAAAAGGGAAATACTTTTTATATGGTAATTGACCGTTCCAGCACATCAGAAAATGTCTATATGATGTCGTTGGTTGATGAAAATGACCTTGCAGAATTTCTGGATGAAACAGAGGACAGCAAGACAGAGGAAGAACAGAAGGTAGTGATTCCGGAAACGACCACAGAAACAACACCTGCTGTGGAAAAAGAAACAGAAGAAGAAACAACGCAGAAAAATACAGGCGGTGCAGACATCTGGAAACTCTGTACCATTGTATTAGCAGGGGGACTTGGTATTGGTGCAGTGGTTGTATATCTGAAATATGGACGTAAAAAAGAAGATGGTTTTGTCAGTGAACAACTTGAATTTACAGACGGACCGTTTATTAATGAAGAACAGGAAAATGAAGATGGACAGGAAGATTAAGATTTCTGTTCTCTGAGGTTTAGCACAGAAAAATAAGATACAGGAAAGGGACAGCTAATCTGGCTGTCCTTTTCAGAAAGGACGAAAAATGGCGAGATTTTTAGTGATTGCAGAAAAACCGAGTGTAGCACAAAGTTATGCGAAAAATTTGTCTGCATATAAAAAACAGGACGGGTATATGGAGGGGGAAAACTGCCTTGTGAGCTGGTGTCTTGGACATCTGGCAGAATATGCACGACCGGAAGAATATGATGAAAGGTATGCGAAATGGCAGTTTGATGACCTGCCGATCATTCCTGAAAAGTGGAAATTACAGGTATCAGCAGATAAAAAGAAGCAGTTTTCAGTATTAAAGGAGCTGATGAACCGGGAAGATATAGAGTATCTGGTAAATGGCTGTGATGCAGGACGGGAAGGTGAATTGATCTTCCAGAGAGTATATGACCTGTCCGGATGTAGAAAACCAGTCAGACGTTTATGGATCAGCTCTATGGAAGATGAAGCAATAAGAAATGGTTTCCATGAGATGAAAGATGCCGGCTTTTACAGCAACCTTTGCATGGCGGCGGTATGCAGGGCACAGGCAGACTGGCTGATTGGAATGAACGCTACCAGAGCTTATACGACAAAGTATTATAAAAAGCTGGTAGTTGGAAGAGTACAGACACCAACTCTTGCCATGCTGACGGAACGGCAGGACAGGATTGAGCATTTTCAGAAAGAAACCTTTTACAGAGTGGAACTGACAGATGGAAAGCTCGTTGCCGTATCAGAGAACATTACCAATAAAGCAGACGCAGAACTTCTGGCAGCATTATGTGACGGTTCTGAGGTAATTATTACAGAGCTAAAAAGAGAACAGAAGAAAGTATCCCCTCCTAAATTATATGATCTGACAAGCCTGCAGAGGGAAGCGAACCGGTATTTTGGATTTACGGCAAAGAAAACGCTTGATCTTTTACAGGAATTATATGAAGAAAAGCTGGTAACGTATCCAAGGACAGACAGCCGCTTTGTTACAGAAGATATGATTGGAACAGTAGAAGAACTGGCAGGTAAAATGCCGTTGATGCTGCCTTTTGTAGAATATGGGCAGTTAGGACATAACATAAAAAGAGTTGTAAATAATGAAAAGGTATCTGACCATCACGCTATTCTTCCGACAAAAGAGGCTGTGGAAAAAGGAATTATGGATTTGTCAGTGGATAAAAAGAATCTGATGATACTGATTGGACAGCAGGTACTTCAGGCAGTCGGGGAAGATTATCTGTATGAACAGACAGATGTTACTGTGAATTGTCAGAAAAATGAGTTTACTGCCAGAGGAAAAACAGCGGTGCAGATGGGATTTAAAGACGTGGAAAAAGCCTTTCGCAGTCATTGTGTAAAAACGGAGAAAGAGGATTCAGACAGACAGTTGGAAATTCCATACGGATACCAGAAAGGTATGCAGCTTTTTAATGTCAAGGCAGAAACAAGTATCCATTATACTTCTCCACCGAAATCATTCAATGAAGATACGCTTCTTGCAGCAATGGAAACAGCAGGTAATAAAGAATTTGATGAAAAGACAGAGAAAAAAGGGCTTGGAACACCTGCAACGAGAGCCAGCACCATTGAAAAACTGGTGGCATCCGGATATGCACAGCGAAAGGGGAAACAGATTATTCCAACAGCAGAAGGCAGGGAACTCATTCGTGTAATGCCAGAGAATTTAAAATCTGCAGGACTGACAGCCGAATGGGAGAACAGGCTTTTGCTGATGGAACGAGGGGAGCTTAATGGAGAACAGTTCATGGATGATATTGTAGCCATGCTGGAAGAAATCCTGAATGGCTGCAGAAAAATCCCAGAGGAAGAAAGAAATCGTTTTCAGACAGCGAAAGAATTAATCGGGAAATGCCCGGTCTGTGGTTCTGATATTTTTGAGGGGAAAAGGAATTTTTACTGCTCGAACCGCCAGTGTGATTTTGCTCTTTGGAAGGATAACCGATTTTTAGAAGGTATGGAGAAGAAACTGGACAAGAAAATGGCAAAAGAACTTCTGGATAAGGCTTGTACCCATATAAAAGGGTTATATTCCAAAAAGAAAGATGCCAGGTTTGATGCAGATCTTCTGATGACATTGGAAAATGGAAAACCGAAATTTCATTTGGAATTTCCGAAAAGAAAGCATAAAGGATAAAGCAAAAATTAAAGATTGGAGGAAGAGACATGGCAAGAGTACAGGAGATTCGTGGCATGGCAGAATGGTATGCCACTGACATAGCCAGTTCCCCGGCAGACTGGATGAAATATCTGGATACTGCCGCCAGATTATACCGTTATTCCTTTACTGACCAGCTTCTCATTTATGCACAGCGTCCACAGGCAACTGCATGTGCATCCCTAGAATTGTGGAATGAGAAGATGATGAGATGGGTAAACCGAGGGGCAAAAGGAATTGCTCTGCTGGATGAAACAGGGACAAAAGCAAAAATCCGGTATGTGTTCGATATAAAAGATACCCATATGGTACAGGGCGGCAGATCCCCATACCTGTGGCAGCTTCAGGAACATCAGAGGGGAGAAGTGCTTGCACATCTTTCTGATGTTTATAATCTGGAAGAAAAAGATACGGCAGATCTGGCAGATGCGTTGATGTCTGTGGCAAAAGAGATGGTCAATGAAAATCTGGAGGATTATCTGGATGGCTTATCGTATGCAGCAGAAGGAACCTATCTGGAAGACCTGGATGAAGGGACGATTCGGAACGATTTCCGGCAGCTTGCAACGGACAGTGTATATTATATGCTTGCAAGAAGATGCGGACTTGATCCTATGTTGCTTCTTGAAGAAGAGGATTTCATGCACATCACCGATTATAACAGGCTTTCCGTATTGACTTTTCTAGGAAATGCTGCAAGCCAGCTCACCGAGAGTGTACTGATTGATATTGGAAAAACGGTACATAAAATTTCTCTGGAAGAAATCAGGAAAGGTCTTGAAAATTCTGAAGAGAGGAATTATAATAACTTTAACACGTTAATGCGTGAAAACAAAATACAGGACACAGAAGAGAGAATAAATGATATTGAGGATAATGAAGGAGGAACTGACTATGGAACTGACCTATCATCGCAAGGGGGACTACCTGTTTCCGAACCTGACCGTAGAGGAGGAAGAAGTGACAATCGGGAAATACGGGATGCTGAGGAGAACATTTCTGAAGGAACACAAGAACAGCCTTTACCAGAGCCTTTTCCTGACAGGGAAGCTGAACCAGCATCTTATGGAGATCGAGAAAGCGGCTCAGGAGAGAATGGAGAGCCAGATGGAGAAATTGCTGAAGAACAAACCGGCACCGGACAAGGAAGCCGATCCGATGGCATGGACAGCACATATGAACGCACTGACAGCAATAGCAGAAGAGAGCATCTTGACGGAATTGGTATACAGTTAGTTACAGATACAGGAGAAGATGGATTGAGTGAAGCAGAGGAAGAAATAGCCTCTGCTTTATCTTTGCCCGAATTACCAACTGTAAATCAGCAGATCCGGAAGATTGAGGAGCATATGTCTGCCCTGTATGCCGGGGAAATCCCAATTCCGGAAGAAGTTGTGGATGAAATCCTCCGTACCGGAAGTAATAAGAGTAAAAGCCAGTTACGGCTTATCTACAATTTTATGAGTGAACAGTCAGCAGAAGATTATACAGAATTTGTGAAGCGTGAATATGGCATCGGTGGCAAAGGTCTTAAAATTAATGGAAACGAGTATTCTGTGTGGTTTGATGAAACAGGGATGCAGATTGCCGTAGGACATACGGTGAACGATCGACTTTTAGATAAGGCTTTTTTATCATGGGAGGATGTCAGTGGACGTATCCATCAGTTATTAAAACAGGGAGAATACGCACCACAGTCTGTTCTTGATGCAGCAAGGGAAAATGCCTTGCAGGAACACGCACAAGTGCTTGCCTACATGGAAACTGATATTGCGGATGATCTATCTGAACTGGTATTTTCAGCAGATGATATGAAGATTTTTCATAATGGTTATCCGGAAAAGACAGATGCTCTGGCGGAAAAGCTGGATGATGCAGAGTGGCTTTCCGAATTAAATGAAAGACTGGAAGGTCTGGCTGAAATGTATGACATAGACAAATCCATCATGCGTTTTCATTATTATAAACCAACCCTTGTTTCTGAGCAGTTTCAGAAATTTGCCGAAGAAGTCATTCCCTATCAGGCAAGAGAGGGATTTGCTTGGAAAGAACAGGAAATGTTTATCACGCAGGATGAGATTGATGCTTTTCTTGCAAGAGGTGGAGCTTTTTCAGAAGGAAGGCTTCGCATATATTCTTTTTATCTGCGGCATCAGGATGAACAGGAGAGAACAAATTTTATGAAAGAGCAGTATGGCATTGGAGGACAGAGCCATGCCCTTTCCAGAGCGGACAATTCCTACGCAGATTACAATGGAAAAGGATTACAGCTTTCCAGAGGAAATCCGGGTGCATACCATACAAAAGAAGAACTGAGCTGGCAGAAAGTGGCAAAAAGAGTGGATTATCTCATAAAAAATGACCATTTTCTTCAAGCCGGAGACTACGCTCATATGCCGGAATATGAACGATACCAGATGGCAATGCGAGTGATTAATTTTTATAACAGACTGCCACAGGAAATTGAGCGTCCATTTACGGATGAACTTTTGCATGAGGAAGCAAGAAAACAGGTGCCAAGGATGCTGGCAGATGAAGAAATGGCACAGGAATTGTTACAGAAGATGGATGCAGCTCTTGCAGAACTACCCTTGGATTTTGAAGCCTATGGGACAAATTACAACGAGAAAGCAGAAAGTCTGTCAATACTCCATCAGTATGTAGAGGGAACGTACACTATATTTCCAACCAAGGAACTGGAACAGCCGACCATAGAGTTAAGCGGTCATCAGATGTCCATGTTTGATTATCTGGATACGAAAGTCTATATGGAACCGGATGTTGTAGACATGCAGGATGTAGAGGAAACAGTGGAATCGGTTTTAGACGAAACGGAAGAAGAAACTGGTGAGATTGAACAGTCAGAAATACCGGAAACTCCTGTGGAAACGGCGGAAAAATCAGCAGGTGCAATAGCTGACCAATGGGAACAGGGTGTTTTTGAATATCAGGGATACCATTTTGAAGCAGTTGGTGTCCTGTCTGATGGACTGGAAGGAAAAGAATTGGTTGCACAGACACGTTCCAATACGGAACTGCATTTGTCAACGTACCATACTGAAGATTTTCCCAAATATTCGTATAATGAATTTTATGCTGTCAGCAATGCCCCGGATGCGGATATATTCCGATGTCTGGAAACAGGAAAAAACTATATTCCGGGAGAAAATGAGCTGTTTGGTTATGAGGGAGAATTTCAACCATATATCAGACAGGAAAAAACAAAGATTGTGACTATGCCACATAACTTCCGTATTGAAGATAATGACCTTGGTGCAGGTGGTCCGAAAGCAAAATATAAAGCGAATATAGAAGCAATCCGTTTATTACAGACTTTGGAGAAAGAAGAACGTTTGGCAACACCAGAAGAACAGGAAGTATTATCCCATTATGTTGGCTGGGGCGGTATCCCGCAGGCATTTGAAGAAAACAACGGAAGCTGGGCAAATGAGTACAGCGAACTGAAAAATACGCTGACTTCAGAAGAGTATAGTGCAGCAAGAGCATCCACCCTAAATGCGTTTTATACTTCTCCGACAGTGATACATAGTATGTATGAAGCATTGGAAAATATGGGATTTACAAAAGGAAACATTCTGGAACCATCCTGTGGAGTAGGAAATTTCATGGGACTTATCCCGGAAAGCATGAGTAAGGCAAAAATGTATGGTGTGGAACTTGACCCGGTATCTGGCAGAATCGCCAGACAGTTATATCAGAAAAACCAGATTGCCATACAGGGATTTGAAACAACACAGTTTCAGGATAGTTTCTTTGACTGTGTGATTGGTAATGTGCCGTTTGGAGCGTACCAGGTAAATGACAAAAGATACGACAGGCATCATTTTCTGATTCATGATTATTTCATTGCAAAATCTCTTGATCTTGTGCGTCCAGGCGGTGTGGTTGCAGTTGTGACTTCCAGTGGAACCATGGATAAACAGAATCCGGCAGTCAGACAATATATTGCAAACAGGGCAGAGCTGCTGGGTGCGATCAGGCTTCCCAATAATGCTTTTCAGAGAAATGCAAATACAAATGTTGTATCAGATATTCTGTTTTTTCAGAAAAGGGACAGGGCGGCAATTGAGGAGCCAGAATGGGTAAACCTAAAGACGACAGAGGAAGGCTATTCTGTAAATGCGTATTTTGCAGAGCATCCGGAAATGGTTCTTGGTGAATTTACCACAGAAAGTACCCAGTATGGTAAGCAGGAAGTTACTGTAAAGCCAAAAGAAGGCATTACTCTTGAAGAACAGTTAAAGAAAGCTGTACAGAATATTCATGGAACAATCACAGAAATGGAACTTTCAGATAGCGAGTTAGAGGAACAGGTAGTTTCTATTCCGGCAGATCCAGATGTGAAGAACTTTAGCTTTGCTGTTTTGGATGATGACATTTATTACAGGGAAAATTCTGTGATGAATAAAGTAGAACTTCCAATGGCAACTACAGAACGAGTAAAAGGCATGGTGAAGATTCGTGACGCAACAAATAAATTGTTACAGCGTCAGATGGAAGACTGCGGTGATCAGGAAGTTGAAGAACTTCAAAAAGATTTGAATGAAATTTATGATTCCTTTACTGCAAAATATGGTCTGCTTAGCAGCAATGCAAACAAAAGGGCATTTAGTCAGGACAGTAGCTATTGTCTTCTGACTTCACTGGAATTTCTGGATGAGCAGGGCAACCTCAAAAGAAAAGCAGATATTTTTACAAAAAGGACAATCCGTCATGCTCAGGCAGTTACTTCGGTGGATACCGCCAGTGAAGCATTGGCGGTGTCTATTGGAGAAAAGGCACAGGTTGATCTTGCTTATATGTCACAGCTTACCGGGAAAACAGAAGCAGAACTGATGGAAGAACTGACAGGTGTGATATTTAGAAATCCGCTAAATAAAAAGTGGGAGCCATCTGATGAATATTTGTCTGGAAATGTCCGGGAAAAATTGAAGATTGCCAGAGGATTTGCCGAGAACCGACCGGAATATGCTGTTAATGTACAATATCTGGAACGAGTGCAGCCAAAAGACCTGGATGCCTCAGAAATTGAAGCAAGACTTGGTGCAACCTGGATTTCTCCAGATTATGTGACACAGTTTATGGCAGAAACATTCCATACACCAAGATATTATATTGGAAGCCGGATAAAAGTCCAGTATGCAGAAGTAACTGGTCAGTGGAATGTTTCTGGAAAGAGTGTGGACAGTTACCAGAACCCGCTTGTTACTTCTACTTATGGAACACAGAGAGCTAATGCTTACAGACTGTTAGAAGATGCTTTGAATCTTCGAGATACAAAAATCTATGATACAGTGCAGGATGCGGAAGGGGAACACCGGGAATTAAATCGGAAGGAAACCATGCTTGCACAGCAGAAGCAGGAACTCATAAGGGAAGAATTTAAGTCATGGATTTTCCGGGATATGCACCGCAGGGATGCCCTTTGTCAGATATACAATGAGCGTTTCAATAGTATCCGTCCGAGAGAGTACGATGGCAGTCATATCCAGTTTGAGGGAATGAATCCGGAAATCACGTTAATGTCACATCAGAAAAATGCAGTGGCTCACATTTTATATGGAAATAATACTTTGCTTGCACATTGTGTAGGAGCAGGGAAAACTTTCCAAATGATCGCTGCAGGTATGGAAGCAAAACGTCTTGGACTGTCGCAAAAAAATCTTTATGTTGTGCCAAACCATCTGACAGAGCAGTGGGGCAGTGATTTCTTACGTCTGTATCCGGGAGCAAATATTCTGGTAGCAACCAAGAAAGATTTTGAACCGGCAAACCGTAAACGTTTCTGTTCCCGTATAGCAACCGGGGATTATGATGCGGTGATTATCGGGCATACACAATTTGAGAGAATCCCTCTTTCAAGGGAACGCCAGATTGCCATGCTGGAGCAGCAGATAGAAGATATTACCTTTTCTATTGAAGAGGCTGGCAGGGAAGCAGGACAGAATTACAGTGTAAAACAGATGGAAAAAACAAAAAAATCATTGCAGGCAAAACTGCAGAGATTAAATGACCAGACAAGGAAGGATGATGTAGTAACCTTTGAACAGTTAGGCATAGACAGGCTCTTTGTAGATGAGAGCCACAACTTTAAGAACCTTTTTTTGTATACAAAAATGCGGAATGTTGCAGGTATTTCACAGACGGACGCACAGAAAAGTTCAGATATGTTTATGAAATGCCGCTATATGGATGAACTGACAGGCGGGCGTGGAATTGTTTTTGCAACTGGAACTCCAGTGTCAAATAGTATGACCGAATTGTATACAATCATGCGTTATCTCCAGTATGATACATTGATGCGTATGGGAATGGGACACTTTGATTCCTGGGCGGCAACGTTCGGAGAGACAGTAACCGCAATCGAATTATCACCGGAAGGAACGGGCTATCGTGCAAAAACACGATTTGCCCGTTTTTTCAATCTTCCGGAGTTGATTTCCATTTTTAAAGAAGCTGCAGATATTCAGACTTCTGATATGTTAAATCTTCCAGTGCCGGATGCAGAGTTTATTAATGAGGTATTAAAACCAAGTGAAGAACAGCAGGATATGGTAGCAGCATTTTCAGAACGTGCAGAATCAGTAAGGGCAGGAATGGTAAATCCTACAGAGGACAATATGCTCAAGATTACCAATGACGGAAGAAAATGTGCCCTTGACCAGAGATTATTGAATGAGCTTCTTCCAGATGCGGAAAAAAGCAAAGTCAACACCTGCGTAGAAAATGCCTTTCAGGTATGGGAGGAAGGAAAAGAGCAGAAAACAACACAGTTGATTTTTTGTGACTTATCTACTCCAAAAGGGGATGGAACTTTTAATGTCTATGATGATGTACGAAACAAACTAACAGAAAAAGGAATCCCAAAGGAAGAGATTGCATTTATCCATGAGTACAACACAGAAGTAAAAAAAGCAGAATTATTCGCAAAAGTGAGGGCGGGTCAGGTAAGAATCCTGATGGGTTCCACTCCAAAACTCGGTGCAGGTACCAACGTGCAAGACAGACTCATTGCTCTGCATCATCTGGATTGCCCCTGGAAGCCATCAGATCTGGAGCAGCAGGAGGGACGAATTTTACGACAGGGAAACCAGAATGAGAAAGTTAAGATATTCCGCTATGTAACAGAGAATACGTTCGATGCATACATGTGGCAGATTTTGGAAAATAAACAGAAGTTTATTTCTCAGATTATGACCAGTAAGTCACCAGTCAGGGCGTGTGAAGATGTGGATGATACTGCACTTTCTTATGCAGAGATCAAAGCCCTTGCAACAGGAAATACCTATATAAAAGAAAAAATGGATCTGGATGTTCAAGTCAGTAAATTAAAGCTCTTGAAGGCTAACCACACCAGTCAGATTTATCGTCTGGAATCAGATATTGCAAAGAATTATCCAGTTCAGATCAGTGCATTGAAAGAGAGGATTGCCGGAATGCAGTTTGATGTCAGTGTGGTAAAGAATGTCGATCTGCAGGATAATGACAGCTTTTCTATGAATATAGGGAATGTTGCCTATACAGACAAAAAAGAAGCAGGCGAAGCTATGATAGCTGCCTGTGCAGGATTAAAGGCAGTCACCACAGGAGGAAAAGTCGGAGAGTACCATGGATTTACTTTATCTGCATCATATAACCTGTTTGCAAATTCCTTTGAATTGACCATAAAGGGAAAATGTTCCTACAAAATTGAAATAGGAAAAGACCCTTTGGGAAATATCCAGCGTATTCATAATGCCCTTTCTTCGATTGATAAGAAACTGGCAGAGAGTGAGCAAAAGTTAGAGACAGTACAACAGCAGCTTGCAACAGCACAGGAAGAAGTAAAAAAACCATTTCCAAAAGAAACGGAACTGAATGAGAAAATGGAGCGTTTATCGGAGTTAAATGCTTTGCTCAACATGGATGAAAAAGGGAATGAAACAATTCTGGCAGATGAGGATATTGGTACAGAAAAGATTCCAGACAGGGATTCTTCGAGAAAGGAAGAAGTCCGGGATGCAGACAGGAATCTGCAGGAAACAGCAGACAAGGTTCATAAGCCGTCCATACTGGAACGTCTGAAACAGGAAAAGGCAAGACAGCTTGCACCGAAGCAGACTGGTACACCGAAACCAAAGAAAAATCATGAGCAGGAGTTATAAATAATGTCCCGTCAGAGAACTTTCTGGCGGGATAAATTCAAAATTGGAGGACAAACTATGACAGAAACAGATAAAAAATTAAAAGAAATCACAGAGCGTCTGGAACAGGGAGTAAAGGAAATTTTTACATCAGAGCGTTATACAGAATATCTGGATACGATGTCAAAATTTCATAATTATAGTTTCAACAATACTCTTCTGATTACGATGCAGAAACCGGATGCGACACTGGTGGCAGGTTATCAGGCATGGCAGAAGAAATTTAACCGTCATGTAAAACGGGGTGAAAAAGGAATCCAGATTATTGCACCGACGCCAGTAAAAGAAAAACAGGAAATAGAAAAGATTGATCCAGATACACAGGAACCAATCATTGGCGAAGATGGACAGCCGGAAACAGAGATTGTAGAAATGGTAATCCCAAGATTTCGGGTAGCGACAGTATTTGATGTCAGCCAGACAGAAGGAGAACCGATTGCAGAACTGGATGTACCGGAGCTGACAGGAAGCGTGCAGTTTTATGATATTTTTATGGAAGCATTGCAGGATATTTCACCGGTACCAGTACGGTTTATGGAAATAGACGGGGAGGCAAAAGGCTATTATCATCAGACAGAAAAATATATTGCGATTAAAACAGGAATGAGTAATCTCCAGTCCATGAAAACCGGTGTCCATGAAGTTGCCCATGCAATTCTGCATGACAATGATGTAATGGATGCAGATGGCATTATAAAAGGAAAGACAGCCAAAGAAGTAGAAGCAGAAAGCATTGCTTATATTGTATGTAGTCATTTTGGACTGGATACTTCGGAATATTCCTTTACTTATATTGCAAGCTGGTGTGAAAGTCAGAACATGAAAACGCTGAAAGCGTCTATGGATACAATCCGAAAAACTTCAGCGGGAATTATTGAAAATATTGAAACAAAGATGCATGAGTTGGAAATGGAAAGACCAATCAGAGAAACATTCCATAGAGAGGATGTGATTCTGCATCTTTCAGGCAGCATGGGTTCAGAATATGCGTATGATCTGGTTGAGAACATGACAGCAGAACAGTTGCAGGAGAATGTGAAGGAATATGTCAGTCGGCTGGAGCAGAAAGAAATCTCAGAGGATGAGAAATCTTTGGAAGAATTTCTGGAGGACAGAGGTGCAGTAATCACAGTATTGTATGCAAGTGATGGAGTGGGAGGAAATTATCCGATTCACTTTTTTGATGCAGCGTATGATGCAGATACAGGCAGTGCTTATTTTTCAGAGCAGACACCGAAAGAACAGGCAGAAATGCTGGTGGAAAAAGCGGAATTTCCGAGAACAATTTTTACAGAAGAAGAGAAAGCATTTGTAACGGAATATGCAGAAACCTTTCCCGGACAGATAGAAAGACTGAATGATCTGGTCTGGGATATGCGGGAATCTTATGATGAAGCCGGTGCAAACTTAGTACATGAAGTGATCCAGGCAGCAAGAGCGAACTTTCCAACCACAGAGCTTCCAGAAGAAAGGGAAAGCACCATGCAGTATGCCCATAGACTGATTGAAGCTGCAGAAACCGCCAGCCATGAAAATTTTACGGAATCCCAAAGGAACCTTATCGTCAATTTTGCTTATAAGATGGATGACCGAGACGAAGTTTTGGGACTGGTAAACCGTATGCTGACAGCGAATCGGGGTGACCGAAGTGAAGTTATGAGAAGTCTTGTGCATGAAACAGAGGCACAGATGGATAACTTTCCAGATGGAAGGATCGGTTTTACAGAAATGCACGAAGCAGGAATCCGACTGGAGCATATGTATCCGCTTGAAAAAAACAGGGCAGTAGAATTGTATCGAGAAGGTGCAGAAGTTTTTATCTTAAATGGAAATCCAGATCATCCAGAACAGGCAGGACAGATTCTTGCAGAAACAGAAAATGTGATCCTGGGACATGATGGTATCTTTGGTATTACGAAAACGGAATGGGAAATACATAAAGAAAGAGAAGCAGTGATAGCCAGAAAGGAAAAACTGGAACAGGATAGTGCAGAAAAGATTGATGAAACCTTACTTCTTCATGGAGAAAGCGGTCGTTTTGCAATTTATCAGATGGATACGGGTGGAGAGCATACTTATCAGTTTATGGGTTTTGAATCGGCTCAAAAATTAGGCTATAGCATTGATGGAAAAGACTACAGGATGGTGTATGCGGCTCCATGGACACCAACGATCACATTAGATGATATTTTTGAGAGATTTAATATCAACCGTCCAAATGATTTTCATGGACATTCCTTATCAGTAAGTGATGTCATTGTTATAAATCAGACATCAGAGACAAAGGCTTATTATGTGGATTCTTTCGGTTTTGAGGAACTTCCGGACTTTGTACAGCAGAGAATGGAGATGCTGGAAAATAATCACACCAGAGCTTATCCGCCAGTCTATAAAGGAACACTTGCTCAGGCAATGGAAGAACGGGATGTAGATGCTTATCTGGATTCCAGAAAGTTAAATATTGATTGTAAGAAAGCAATCGAGGAAGCAATCGCATTAAAATTTGACGGACTGCATTTAGAGGAAGATGCTGCAACGCAAGTGTTAGAGCAGTTTGGAGAAGAGCGTATGACATTTGTTATGGCAAATACGCTTCGGGAACTTTCTTATGATGGCAGATTTTCCAGACAGAACAAAGACTGGGCAGAGCGTATCGAAATCCCGGAAAATATCAATCAGGGAAAGAATCTGAATCAGGATTATGTGATAGAAAGCCACCCAGCGGTGTTAGATGGATTTATTGATATGGCAAGAGCAGAGATCCGTATGCAGAAGATTGAACAGGCATTAGATGAAGCGGAAGTCACCATTACAGCAGATACCAGAGGATTTGAAGCAGATGGACATGCAGGAACCTGGCATACAGTAGATGAAAGAGAGTATGCAGGGGAGAGGTTCTTTTTCATGGAACATGATGAGTATGGTTCAGATGTGGCAGGGATTATCGTATCGGAACATGGTCAGCTTGTTGCAGAAGATCTCTGGAATGGGTATGATGCAGGAGCATTGGAAGCTATTTCAGAATATCTGCAGGAGAAAGGAATTTCTGTGGAAGAACTTATGCCGGAACTGGAACCAGATGAACTGGCATATAAGATTGACGATAGGTATTTTGCAATCCAGAGAACAGAGGAAGGCTATGATTATACCTTTTATGCTTTGAATTACGATGAGATTGACGGAGGTGCCTATGATAATCCTGATGTTTCTATGCGGCAGGCAATGGAAGATATTTTGGAAGATGAAGATATGTCCCTGGAAAATGCAGTTCCCGTTGATTATGAGGATTTGATGGCAGAAGTGGAAGAAGCAGGCGAACGGCAGATGCAGCTGGCACAGTTATTAAAGAATTGTCCTCCAAGTATTTTTGAGGACTATGACCGGGAAAGAGCAGTGGATACCTGTGAGGGAATCGCCATGCAGTTTACTAAGAGTAAAGGGTATCTGACTGTACAGGCAACGGAAGAAGGTTATTTTTATATTTTCTATGATTCTGATTTGCATGAAATTAATGAAAGTGATTACGATAATCCAGATATATCTATTCAGAAAGCTACTTATGAAATCTTAAAAAGTGAAAGAATGGATGATATGGAGTGCGTCAAAGTAGACTATAAAGAATTTGAGGCAATGACCATCCAACATTCCAAAGACTTACTGCAGGCAGGTGAGCTTCGTGCGACTTCTGAGATTGGGAGAGATGAAGTAGCATTAAATGGTCTTAGCAGGGCAGAAGTGGAACGAGGTGTCTTGTATCATGCACAGGGTATTCTGGAAGAAATGGGACTGGAAAATGAAGTAGAGCTGCTTGCTGCAAGGGTGCATGGTTCCAGAAGCAGAGAGGAACTTTACAGAAATGATTCTGACCTTGATGTAGTGCTTTCTTATCGTGGCAATATACGGGAGGATAGTTTCTTTAATGAATTAAATGCTCATGGTATAGCGATGGCAGGTATTAAGGTGGACATCAATCCTATCGCAGAAGAAAGAATTACTCTGGCAGAGTATATGAGGGAGTCCGAAGCCTATCTTGATCAGCAGGAGATCAAAAAGCTGGCAGTGGATTTAGATAATTTCAGCTATGAATATGATACTTACGAATATAAAGATACCGTTGAGAACAGGGAAGAACAGGTAGAGAAAATCACAGAGGATATTCTGAATAAGAAAACAGGGTGTTTAAAGGACTGGCTGATTGAAGTATCGGAAGAATCTGATATAGACAGTGATGTGATAACTGCCCGTTCACTGCTTTCCCGTCTGGAAAAAGCAGAAACCCTTTCTATCTTTACCAGACAACCAGAACAGGAACAGCCAGAAGCTACGATTACTTTTTATGTAGCAGAGTGCATGGAGTTCCCGGTCATGGGGGAATACCATAATAATCTCACGCTAGAAGAAGCGATTAAAATTTATGAAAGTATTCCGGCAGAACGAATGCATGGAGGCAAAGGGATTGGCTTTGATCTGCAGGATGGGGATGAAGATTATTCTGGAGAATACGAACTGATGAGCTGGGATAGAGTAGACAGGGAACTGATAGATATGATTCCGCATTATAAGGAAAGTCCATTGGTACAGAAAGCAATCAATGATATGGAAAAATATCTTGCAGATAAAAAGAATAAGCAGGCAGAGATTACGGAAGAATTATCTGAAAAACCGTCAGGGAAAAACATAGATGTTGAAAAAAATGCAGAGAAGAAAGTAACAAGAGAACCAGGAAGCATTAAAAAATCTGTTCTGCAGTCTTTAAAAGACTATCAGGCAAGAGTAAAAGCACAGGAAAAAGCAAAAGAAAAAACCAATGAACATAAGAAGGGAGATATGGAATTATGATGGATCTGTCTATGAATTTTGATATGGAAGAATGTATCGTGACTGCAATGCTCGATCAGGGCAACCGAATTGATACGATGGAAGCAATCGACCGGGTCATACCATTTCTTGCAGGAGATTCGGAAATGATTATGCTGGTCTGCGAAACAATAAGAAAACTGTTCTGCATGAGCGATGAAGGCTATGAGGTTTTCCTTATGGATTTGGAAGAGTATAAAGAAGATTTAGAGTTGATGGAGGAGAGTGAAGCATGAACACAAGTCAGTGTGCAGTATATCAGGTGAAAGAAGCACCAGAGTACAGAAATGTCCGTTTCCGTTCTTATGCCAAATTAAAAAGTGAAGGAAAAGAGGTCAGGGCAGAAAATTATCAGCAAGTATATATTGGAAGAATCCAGCCGGAGGAAACTCCGGCGGATATAAAAACACGCTTGCAGAAACAGCGACCGAAGAACTTTAAAGGTCATTCTATTGGATGCAGTGATGTCATTGTCCTTACGGATGATGGAAAAACGACCGCCTACTATGTAGATAAAGATGGATTTATCATTGTTTCAGATTTCTTCCAGATGAAAAATTCTTCAGATACAAAGCTGGATGTTGACACAAAGGGATATACCATCGAAGGGAAAAAGGGAACATGGCAAGTCATTGATTACATTTTGATGAATGAGAGAAAATGGTACCTGATGGAACACGAAGAATACGGACCGAGAGCTGCCTATGTGGTTCTCAGTGATGATGGTGCTGTTGTTATGAACGATAATTATAATGGACTCGATGCAGAGGCAAGAGAGAAAATTCAAAATTTCTTAAAACAGCAGGAAGAGAAAGAACAGAAAACACCGCCACAGCAACAAACGTCAACACCAATCGGACAGGAGCAGCAGCCACAACAGAAGAAAAAAGAACCAGAGCTGGCAAACTGGCAGAAGGTCATGGACAACGGAGAATATCTTCGCAGTGCGGAGATGGCAGAAGAAGCCAACTACAATATGATCGACGGACTGATGAACAACGTCCGCAAGGTAAAAGAGAAAGATAAACCAAGAGAATCCGTACTTGCCAAGCTCCGGCTCAACCAGAAGAAAGTCGCAAAGCAGGGGAAGAAACAAACGCAGCAGAAAGCGATGACGGAGGATATGGAGAGAAAGAAAAAATAGTATTTGACAGAAGTGGTCTTGCTACATATGTGGCATGGCCATTTTTGCTGAAAAAAGCAAGACAAGATATAAAAGATTTGCTATAATATGCTCCATAAATGTAGAAAAACTGGTCTATAGGAAACAATAGGAGAGTGATAAAATGTATTACAAACCAGAATCATTAGAAGAAAATTTCAGCAATGTTTTGAAACTTAGAGATAATTTTATGAATAATATTAAATCTTACATGTGGGAATATGATTGGATATGTCGGGTATATACAGATGCAAATACATATAATTTTTATTTAAGAAATTATATGATCAATCCTTATGTAAACAGTTTTGATGCTGCGATGGAACAGTTGGCATACAAAGTATTTGGATATACATTAACGGTGTTTGAAACATTGTCATATGCTTTAGATTATTGGCGTATACACACAGACTCAAAACAGAAAAATAGAAATGTAACTGATAAAGAATACGACCAAGCGTTAAAATTATTATCTCGGAAAAAGAAAATATCAAACAGCGATAAAGAGATATTATTGAAATTTCGGCCACAAAGAAACTATTGTACTCATTACGGAAGAATTCAGTTTTGTACATTTATTTTTAATCATCAGACGATTTTATATAATCTTATTCAAGTGATACTTAGCTTATTGGGGCAGATGGATATAAATTATGCTGTTGTATCAGAGTATAATTTATTGCAAGGAGATTATATAGAACAAATAAAAGAAACCTTAGATGAATTTTCAAGAGATAATAATTGTGTGGCATAAAAATGTGGGCAAGTGTAAATTTGCCCACATTTTTATCTTATAAATGCTGAGATTTTTCTTTCACCTGTCCACGCTCAGGCTTCTTCCCAAGAATCATATCAATATTAGCATCTACAGTCTTCAGTTCCCGTTCCTGATCACGATGGCTGTAAAAATCAGATCGTTGTACTTCACGCAGTTCTGTGAGCCGGTCTTTTTCCTGATAGAGTGATTTCATGGAAGGAAGTTTCTGACCATTGGATTTTTCTTTCAGAACACGCAAAGCGGTTTCGTAAAGAGAGAGTTCCGCTTTATGCTCCTCATAAAATTTATTACGGTTGCGGCTTTTGCGGTACTGAGCATAGAGGTCTTTGTAGGCAAGGTACTGTCCTGTAAAATGAATCTGCTCGTTGACATTTTTGAGTTGTTGTTCGGTATCTTTCATCTTTTTACGGGCAAGGCTGGTTTGGCTTTCTGCATTTGTAAGAGCAGCATTAAAATCTGCTCTGGTGTCATACCCATGTTCCTGTATATAGGCAACGGTCTGAGCCATCTGTTTCAGATTCGTCAGTTTTACTTTTTGAGCATAGGCTTCGCTCTGCTGTGCTTTGATACAGGTCTGTAAATCTATCACAAGCCGGAGATCCGATTTTATGAAAATGAATGGAACAGAAATCTGAGATGAATCGGAAGAAAGTGCCTGCTGTAAATTGGTAGCGGTATCCGAAACAGCTTGTTCCTGGACGTTCTCTTCCTTTTTGGAGAGAGATTTTGTATTTTCCATAAATGTTTTCATGAGAAAATCTTCTTCATATCTGGTTCCAAGATTTCTGCCAGTAACATATTTTTTACGGTCAGGGTGAAGGTAACTGTAACGTCCTCGACTAATTTTGAAAATAATACGATACTTTTCTTCAAGGATTTTTGAAAATTCTTCCGGAGATTTTGCGATACCTGCAGCATTGTCAATCGCATCCCGGAGAAATTGCTTCTCTGTCTGGTATTTCGTTTCTTTTGGGGTAATCCCATCTTCACGCATCTTCTGGTTGAGCTTATCAAGTTTTTCCTGTCCCCGGCGTTGTGCCCAGTATTCTTTTTCTGTGATTTTTCTTTCAGCAGGAGTGAGCAGATCAACTTGATGCAATCCCTCTTTTTGGCACATATCCATAACTTCTTGTTTTAAATGGGCAAGGTAGGCTGTGCTTAGATGATGCTTATAGCCAGCTTTTGATTCACAGGCATATTCCATGAATGGTTCTTCTGGTACATCATATTTCCGGATACTGTTGATTACGATGTGAATATGGATGTTGCCGCTTTCGTTGTGTCCATCTGTATGTGTACAGATTAAAGCCTGGTGACCGGGAAAGTTTTTCTTTGCAAAAGTTAAGCCAAGCTGCTGTGCCCGTTCACCGGTCAATCCACATTCATCCCTATCTTTCGGGTCAAAACTGATAATGTAGTGATGAGATTTAATCTCGTTGAAGTTCTGATTTTTATGGTAATAGCTGTTCAGTTCCTGACATTCAGAAGCAAAAGTAAATGGATCACAGTTTAGTCCATCCAGATAATACTCATCCCGGAGAATCATGTGTCCGTTTTCATCCAAGACAGGTTTTTGGGTATATTCGTTGTGTTGAAAAATAAGATACCGTTCAGATTCTCCATAGTCTGCATTTTTACTTGCGATATGTTTAATCACTGCCACGAAAATCACCTGCCATCTTCATTACTTCATATTTCATTTCATAAATATCCCGGATACATTTTTTTATTTCCCCACGCATTTCTGCCGATATGATTCCACCTTGGTTAAAATATCGGGCAATCTGGTTGAGGTTGCTGCCAATTTTGCCAAATTCTCCGATCAGTTTTTTTATTTCCGGAACATCAGCAACAAGTTCATATTTGATTGTTACCTGCTGACTGTCCAGAGCATTTCGTATAAATTCTGCCATGCTCATGTTGACGGCACTGGCTCGCTCCTGTAAAAGCTCATACTCCGTATCGTTCATGCGAATATGGATGCTGTTACTGCGGATGGTCTGTTCGTCTTTTTTCGGTCTTGTCATATTCTTTTCCTTTCTGCTGTACGGTTCCGGATACAGGAAGAAACATTCACAGAAGTCTGTGATGACAAAGGATGAAAATTCATCCTGCTGTGACCATGTACATGGGAACCAATACGTCTGTTTTTGATGGTAGCCGAGGGTATGGGGAAACGGAATCCCCATCAAGTTGCAAGTGACCGATAAGCCTGTAGGGGTTATTGGGCTACGTTGCGAAACTTGCTCTAAGAGAGAAATCCCCTCACTAATAGTCAGTTTGAAGCTATGAAATGACGGTGAAAAATAAAAAAAGTTAAAAAAGTGCCGACCAAACACCCTCTGAAACTTGCAATTAGTAGAAGACAAAAAAATGGAGGTTGGAAAATGACGCAGAAAAGATTACCAACAGCGGCTCAATTAAAGGAAATGGCACAGATAGATATTCATACTGTAGAGAAAGAATCCCTTGTATCGGCAGAAGATGTGCAGATTCATACAGAACTTTCAGATAGGGAAAGACTGGAAGATTATATCCGGCAGATTAAAAATCCGTATTGTTATCTGTCAAATGGGGTGATAGTAAAGATAAGTTTTGCAGGCAGAGATACTTTGGAAGAATGTCTGAGCAGATGTATCATGTCAGAAAAAAAATTATAAAAATAAAAAAAGATGTGGCAAAGAACCAGAAGTTATGTTAATATGGATGTGGGTCAAAATTTAAAGAGTATTCAAAGAGCCATGAATTTTCTGGTTTACAGCTATAAGGCTAGTAGATTAGGAGGTTGATGGCTTTATGTATTTTAAAAGTCAAAATTCATATTTAGCTGCGGTATATCTGCGACTTTCCAGAGATGATGGAGATAAAGTGGAAAGTGACAGTATCCGCAATCAAAGAAGTCTGCTTCGTGACTTCGCAAATCAGCATAATGATATAACACTGGTCAAAGAGTATATTGACGATGGATATAGTGGTGCAAATTTTGAGCGTCCGGGTTTTCAGAAGATGCTTGAAGATGCAAAAGAACATAAGATTAACTGTATCATCGTAAAAGACCTTTCCAGACTGGGACGAAACTACATTGAAACAGGGCGATATTTGGAAAAAATATTCCCGGTGCTTGGTATTCGTTTTATAGCAGTGAACGATCATTACGACAGTGCTGATACGGAGAACGATGCAGATCAAATCATAGTTCCTTTTAAGAATCTTATAAATGATGCTTATTGCAGGGACATCTCAATTAAAATCCGAAGTCAGTTTGATGTGAAAAGAAAACGGGGACAGTTTATCAGTAACTATGCCTGCTATGGGTATAAAAAAGATCCGGACAACAAAAACCATCTGGTCATAGACGAGTATGCCGCAGAGATTGTGCGGACAATTTTTAATATGAAGCTGGATGGATTCAGCGCACAGAATATTGCGGCTGATTTGTCAGACATGGGTGTGTTGATACCAACCGAATACAAGCGTTCATGTGGAATCAATTATAACAATGGTTTCAGAGCAGGAAAGAATCCGAAGTGGGATGCCGGAACAGTTCTCAGAATTTTGAAAAATGAACTTTATACCGGAACGATGGTGCAGGGAAAGACGAGAAAGATTAACTACAAAGTCAAAGCGTGTCAGATGATAGAACCGGAGAACTGGATCAGAGTAGAAGGGACACATGAGCCGATCATTTCCAGAGAAGTTTTTGAAACCGTACAAAGGCTGATGGCATTAGATACAAGAACATCACCAGAGGAAGAAAGCATTTATGTGTTTTCCGGTCTGCTCCGATGTGGGGACTGTGGGCAAAACATGGTACGCCGGAGTGTAAAGAAAAAAGGAAAACGCTACTTCTATTACCATTGTTCAACTTATAAACGTGGAGAAGGATGCAGCTCGCATAATATCAGTGATATTAAATTGAAGAAGATAGTTCTGGAAGCAGTCAGAAATCAAATTGCCTTGATTGTCAGAGCGGACAATATCCTTTCTCAGATTGAAGACATTCCTCAGCAGCAATTTGGAGTGAAGATGCTTGATACACAGATAAAAACGCTTTATAAAGAAATGCAGAAATATGAAGAACTAAAAAATAATCTTTATGAAGATATGACAGATGGAATCATTTCAAGGGAGGAATACCGGGATATTAAACAGACATTTTCCAAAAAAATCGAGACAGCGAAAAACACAAGGCATGAGCTGGAAGATAAGAGAAGAAGAATGCTGTCCAATGAGATGTGTACACAGCAATGGGTAGAAGAATTTAAGCAGTATCATAATATCGAATCTCTGAACCGGAAAGTAATAGCAATATTGATTGACAGAATTATTGTGTATGGCACTGATAGGATAGAAATTCATTTTAACTATGAAGATGAAATCGCAGAGTTTGTAGAGTGTGCAGCAATGCATGAGAATGAAACGGAAAGAAAGGCTGGGAGCTTATGAGATGTGCGAGTTATACGAGGATGGTTTCCTGTATGGAGAAGGGAGAAACTCCGAATGATATTATCAGTCAGCAGAATGAGAGAATACAGGAATATATAAAACAGAGAAAATGGAAGCTGGTAAAAAAATATTCTGACAGGAAAAAAGAAGAATTTGAAGAAACTGCATATCTTCAGATGAAGCAGGATGCCATGGGAAGACAGTTTGACTGCTTAGTGATAGATTCTATGTTTCGCTGTGGAAGAAATTCCAATGTAGCGGCAGAGCTTTTTAAAAGTATGTTTCTTCCGGCCGGATTACAGATTGCAGTGGTGGAAGACGATTTTTGTTCTTTGGATGTGACAGAACAGGAAGCTGTTGAGTATCTGGACAGGAAAGCAAAAGAGTATAAAGATAAATTGGTAACAGAGGACATGAGAAAGTTCAATGAAACCAAGAAATATTATAAATATGGTTTTCGATATAAGGATGGGAAGATGGAACTTGAAATAGATCCGGAACCTGCAGAAATAGTAAGAAGAATCTTTCGTTTGTCAAGTGAGGGACAGTCTTGCTCAGAAATAGCTAAAATCCTTACCGAAGAAAAAATAGAATCCTCTGGAAATTATGTTAACAAGTTGTGGGGAAGAAAAATTAAAGACGAACATGCTGCATGGAAACGGGATCAGATAAAAAGAATCTTATATAACCGTCAGTATATCGGTGAATGGGAACGGACGATAGATGGAAAGAAGCAAATGTTCTCCTGCCCAATGGTGGTGGATATGGAACTTTTTCAGAAAGCACAAAAATCACTTACTCACAGGAGCATCAATAAAAAAAATCTGGGTCTTGGGAAATTAAATCCGTTTTCCGGTAGAATTTTTGATAAAGAATCCGGCATACCGTTAAAATTATATCCACATCAGAGATTGAAGATAAGAGTATTTCGCCTGAGTTATCCAAAGCCGGCAGAAATATCTTATGAGAGAGGCAATATTCCTTTTGAGGAAGTGTATCAGGCTGTTTATGAAATTCTCGTAAATGAAAATCAGACTGCCAGAAAAATTGCAGGGATGATTGGAAGCCAGATATGGGAAGAAGAAAAGGTTAAAAAGATTCAGAAAGTAAAAGCATCTGCTCAAAAAGTTTTTCAGAAAATGCTTTCTGTAGAAGAAAAGAACCTGCCACTTTACAACCAGATGATAGCAGGAGAGATTTCAGAAGATGAATATGAGATGCAAAAAGAGATTAATGTGCAGGAATTTATGGAGTGCGATGAAAAACTGGAATTTTATCTGGAAGAAATCAAAAAGATAGAAAAGTGTTTCAGTAAAAATAATCCATGGATAGAAATGTTTTCTGAAATGGTGATTCCGGAAGAGATTACCAGACCAGATGTAAAGAGATGGATAGACCGGGTGGAATCTTTTCGATATGAAAAAATAGAAGTACAGTTTAAAAATCGGGAATGGAAAGAAATGTTACCTGAAGAATGGTTTGAGGAGGCATAAGATGGCACGAAAGAGCAGAAGAAATAATAACATTATTGAAAAGAAGCAGGAGATGATGACACCGGAAATCATAACAGGACCGCAGTTGGAGACAGGTGTCTATGCCAGACTTTCCGTAGAAAAAGATAATGAAGAAACGATACAGACACAGATAGAGATGCTTCATCAATATGTTGAAGAACATGGAGAATATCATCTGGTAGATACTTATGTAGATAATGGTTATACAGGAACAGATTTTGACAGACCAGGATTTATCAGAATGATGGAAGATGTGCGGACAGGAAAGATTCAGTGCATTATCGTAAAGGATTTGTCCCGCTTTGGAAGAAACTTTATAGAAACAGGCTATTATATAGAAACAATTTTTCCATGTTTGAATGTCAGGCTTATTTCTATTAATGATGAATTTGACAGTAGCAGGGAAGAAGATAGAAACAGCATCGTGATGCCAGTAAAAAATATGATTAATGAAATGTATGCGAAAGATGCTTCCAAGAAAAGAGTGTTGGCTTTTGAGATGCAAAGTAAAAGAGGAGATTCCACGATAGCAAGGAGCATATATGGATACACCGTTGATAAAAAGGAAAATCAGTTAAAAGTCAATCCAGAAACAGCTCCGATAGTGCGGGCAATTTTCAGATGGTATCAGATGGGACGAGGAACAGGAGCTATAGTAAAACGTTTAAAAATGCTTGATATTATGACACCTCATGCATATAAGGCAACCCATGAGCTTGATATGGCTATACCAGATACAGATCGTTGGACAGGGGACAGAGTAAAAACAATTCTTGTGAATCAGGCATATATCGGTACAACTATTTATGGAAAAAGAAAAAGAGCAAAATACAGAAATATGCCGGAACATCACACAGACCCGAAAGACTGGGTTATCCATGAAAATACACATGAGTCGATCATTGCCAGACCAGATTTTGATGAAGTTCAGAGAATATGGAATCGGGCAAGAGAAAAATATAAAGAATCTGTGGAGCGTGGATTGGCGAGACAGAGGGATATAGTAGATAGCTTTCCTCAGAAAGTCAAGTGCATGGAGTGTGGAATGACTATGACCTATATGCGTTATACCAACTTTGGCCAGTCCCATGGTATAAGAAAAGGTTTTTATTATTGTAAAGAATATGATGGAAAACCGGGATATTGCAGACAGAAAGTGCATGAAGATCTGTTAAAGATTACAGTTATGGATCAGATCCATAACATGATACAGGCAATGTGTGACCGGAAAGTGCTTCTTGAAAAAATGAAAGAAGGAAGTTATGACAAGGGTGAGTTGGTATCTTTGCGTGTGAGAATACAGAATATGCAATTTAAACTGATGAAAGCAGAGGAAACCAGTGCAACTTTATATGAAAATTTTGCAACAGGCTTGCTGGATGAACAGGAATACCAGATGTTACGGGAACATTATACGGAAGAAAAAGAAAAACTGGAAACTGGAATACGTGAAGCACAGACAAGGAAACGAGTTGTAGAAAAAAGTATAGAAGAATTTTTAGAAGTAGAAAAGAATTTGGAAAAATATCTGGATGAGCGTTCTTTTAATCAAAAGATGATAGATGAACTGGTAGAAAAGATTCATGTCAGTTCAAAAGGAATGATTGAAATACAAATGAAATGTTCAGATGTATTCCAGAAGATAACGGAAATATTGGAGTGATGATTTATGAAGCTGGCATTTTATTTAAGACTGTCACTGGCAGATGGTGATCTTGGTAAAAATAATAAGGATGAGAGCAATAGTATTGAAAACCAGAGATTGATTTTACAGAACTTTGTAGAATCTATGGATGAACTGGATGGGGATGTTACAGAATATGTCGATGATGGGCATACTGGAACGAACTTTAACCGTCCGGCATTTCAGGCAATGGTGGAAGATGCAAAACGTGGGAAGATAGAGGTTATTCTTGTAAAAGATTTATCCAGAATCGGAAGAGATTATATTGGTGTGGGAGATTATCTGGAACAGATATTCCCAATCTTAGGTGTACGTGTGATTGCAGTCAATTCCCAGTATGACAGTAATAATTATATTGGAAATACGATGGGTTTGGAGATGAGCATCAGTAACCTTATCAATACCTTATATAGCAGGGATTTGTCAAAAAAATTTAAAAGCTGCGTCCAGACGAAGTGGAAAAAAGGTATTTCTACTTATGGTCGTGTCCCGTTTGGGTATAAAAAAGGAGAGGGACAGCAGTGGGAAATAGACCCGGAACCTGCAAAGATCATACGGCTGGTCTTTGAACTGGCTTTGCAAGATTATAGCACATTAATGATTGCAAATGAATTAAATGAAAGAGGTATTCCGACACCGGGAAAGTTCCGAAAGCAGAGAAAAGAAAATATTGTCTGGAACAGAAAAGTAGCAGATGAAGAATGGCTGTGGGATGCAAGGATGGTTTGGATGACGCTGCGTAATTACACTTATACGGGTGCATTGGTGCAAGGGAAGACAAGCACTATCCGAGTAGGAAGCACTGAACGGCGAAGAACCAAAAAACATCAGCAATTCATTACAGAAAATCACCACAAGGGAATTGTGACACATGAAGAATTTGAAGATGCACAGAGCGTTATAGGAAAACAGAAAGAACGGGGGTTTGTCCAGGATTCTGGTTTCTCACTAAAAGGAAAAGTAACCTGTGGAAATTGCAAATTAAAAATGATGTATAACTATGGGGCAGTACCGGTTGTGTACTGTGCCCATACATCAGCAGCAGGAAAAATGTCTACCTGCGATAAGACTAGGCATAAGGTGAAAAAGATTGAGAGAATTGTATTAAATGCACTTCGCAGACAGCTAGAGATATTTAAACAGCTTGCAAAAAAACTTGAGGAAGAACAAAAAAATAAACAGACGGATCTGCCGGCAATACAAAAAGAAATGGAAAAACAACTGGAAACACTAAGAGAAGAACGGATACGCCAGTATGAAGCATATGCGGAAGGAATGACAGACCGAGAATGCTATCTGAAAGTAAAAAAAGAGCTAAATCAAAAAATAGATAAAATACAGGAAAAATACGAGAGACTTCTGACGATCACAACAGAAGATGGAGAACTGATGAAAGAAATTCAGGTCGTAAAGCAGGAAGCGGAACAGGCAGAAGTATTTGATAAAATGACAAGACATATAGCAGAAACATTTATAGATGAAGTCATAATTTATGATGCTGAAAAAATAGAAATTAGGTTCCTGTTTGATGATCTGATTGCAGAAATGACAGAAAAAATTGAAAGAGAAGAAAAGGAGGATGTGGCAGTATGACAGCAGGTAATTTTATAAAAAAGGGAATCATGCCATTAATTCTGATGGGGATACTTACATGGCTTGGACAGTACATATATATGGAAAATGGCTGTGTGGACTTGTTGCGTTTTATATTAGTGTATGGTATCCCTGTTGGGATTCCATATATGTTTATCATTGTACCAACGAGATGGAGTTTGTCTGGAACGGTAGGAATGGCAGCTTTTTGTGTGATAATTGGGGCATTGTTTGGAGTTGTGTTAGCGGCAGTGATTGTAGTACGGGCAGTCTGGTATGTAACAATGTTTCCATTAAGCTGCTTGGTACGACATAGAGAAGGGAGAAATGGAATATGAGTACAGGAAAGAATATTAAAAAAGTACGCAAGTGGCGTGGCATAACACAGGAGGAACTTGGAAAAGCTCTTGGCATCGGAGAGGGAAGTGCAGGGACAAGAATTGCACAGTATGAAACGGGAAAGAGGACACCAAAAGGAGAAATTCTAGGAAAGATTTCCAGAGTGTTGTTTGTTAATCCGAAATGTCTGGCTGCCCCAAAAGGATATAGTGAAGATGATATGATATATCGTCTACTCATACTGGAAGATTATTTCCCGGAAATGAAATTGGAACGAAATGGCAGGACAGGCGAGGTTGTGATCAATCTGCAGAATAAGAAAATCAATGAGTTCCTTTATCAGTGGGGAACAATCAGAGGAAAGAAAAAGCAGGGAATGATTTCCGAAGATGAATATATGCAGTGGAGATATTGTAGAGAACATGCGTAATAATATATGCAAGAGTCAGAACATGCCACAGAAAGATTTATCAGCTAAAATCGGAATTTGTTCCGATGCCAACAAAAAATAAAATGTAAAGAGTATGAGAAAATAGAAACCGCAGGAATTTTCACCTGCGGTTTTTCTCTGCCCTGCCATATACA
>OCHL01000493.1_pt1 | contig 36559 bp, 35 predicted proteins | sample 1538421 | NCBI WGS metagenome assembly OCHL01 (sample SAMN04571690, study PRJEB22368) | human gut metagenome | biome: human gut; material: stool | host: Homo sapiens | place: Luxembourg | collected 2012-06-01 | reverse complement strand
GTTTCAAACCGGGCTCGAACGAACATGCCTATTGACAATGGCTTTCTCATATTAGAAAAGGTCAGAGGGTTAACACCTCTGACCTGCGCTTTTGATGGTGGGCGATACAAGATTCGAACTTGTGACCCCATCCGTGTGAAGGATATGCTCTACCCCTGAGCCAATCGCCCGTCGCCTTTCGGCAAAAGAGATATTATCATAGCCGCGCGTGGTTTACCAAGAACTTTTTGCCCCCGATTTTAAATTCGTGGGCGCAAGCAGCACTGTTTCAACCCTGTCAGCCAACAAAACCGCAGCTAAACCACCATTTACCGCTTTATCCACGAAGTCTCGGGGCGGCAGATAAGTCGTGCGTTGTTGTAGGCCATGTCGAGCGTGAGGCAGGTGCGCGCTGCGTAGAAGCCGTCCTCGCGCTGGATGGTCAGCGCCAGTTCGGGCTTGTCGCCGGTCAGGCACAGCGGTAGGAGTAGCTGGATCCGGCCGCCGTAGAACTGCGGCACCGCGAGCGTGTAGTTGGCTGCGGCGCGGCGGGCGGCCTCGACGACGGCTCCCTCAAAGGCACGGCGCAGCAGCAACGAATTGCCCTCCCCCATCAGACTGGCGGGAATGCGCGTAAGGTTTTCCTCGTCGCCCAGAATGTGGTCGATGTTGGAGCGGATGGGAAGGCGGTAGTCAAAGACCAGCTCGGAGGGGTCCTCGGCAAAGCGCACGCGGCACGGCAGGTACTCAAATGAGACCAGCATGGGGTCGCTCTCCTTAAAGAAGCCCTTCAAAAACCAGCGCTGGCGCGCGTCGGGCTTGGTATTGGGCTCAAACAGGCCGTAGATGGTCTCGTAGCGGCGCGTGTACAGGCCGGTGTTGAATAGGCAACGGTCGTCGTCGAACACCAGCGGCAAGTTGGACGGGGCGGTCTGGTCCACGTCACGCTCGGTCAAGAACACCGCGCGGCTAAACGAAAACGACAGGTAGTTTTTGAGGATGCGGTTGCCGGAACCCCAGTCCTCGGGGTCGGCGAGGTCGGCCAAGCGCTCGTAACAGGGCTCGGGGCAAAACGCAAAGTCGTATACATTGCTGCACAGGGTGTTGGGGATCTCCATGTGGCGTCCAATCCATCTCATAGCTGGCGTGCGGATGCTTTGATTCTATACGTGCGACGGGTCGGCCATATCCGCAATGCAACCGCGGCGTAGCTCTTCGGCGAGCCCACTGGTCGTGCGGTTTCCGGATACGAGGTCTTGGATCCAGGCGTAGTACTGGTTGTCTTTGGGCTCGGGGCTGTCGGACAGCTCGACCGGAGTGCCGGCGAACCTTAAGACGGACAACGCAAAGACAAGGCTGGTTCGTTTGTTACCGTCTTCAAAGATGTGGTCCTTGACCATGTGCTCGGCCACGTAGGTGACCTGGTCAAAGATGTCTGCGAAGCGATCGGCCGGCGATTGACCGAATATCGTACAGAATGCACCCGCAAGCACGGACTCGACGCGTCCAAGCTCAAGCGCGGCCCGGTCGCCTGTGGCGTCGGTTGTATAGCAGCGCCCGACCGTCATCAGCGTGCTGTGCAGGCGCATCACGGCCGCGGCCATATCTTCGAGCGAACCGGCATCATCGAGCACGAGCGGCGCGAACGGACGAGCGCTCCGCCGCGTAGCCGCCATCATGAGTTCTCCAAGAGCCTGAGCGCGTTGGGCATGCCCGTAATGGTTAACTCAACTGCATGGTCGATTGACATAGAGTCGTCGAGCGAAATCGGTAATGTTGAATTTGCCTCGTCCGCTATTGAATGATCTTCTTGTGCAGCTCGACCAGTACCGTCATCTAGCTGAACATAGCTCCAAAGCATTGCTACCTCGTTTACAACTTTTTGAGTTAAAAGACTGCCCCTAACGCGGGTTGAATCACACTAGTTACCCGACCCAAATACGTCATCTACAAGATCAGGCAAGTCTGTCCATACTTGATAGGCGGCAACGTTGTCCGGATTCATTTCTCTTGCACGACGTTTATCATCCGTATTGTGCTTTGCGGCATTGGTCAAAGCCTGGCCCTTGTTGCCGTCAATTATTTCAAGATTTACCGACTTGAACTTTGACGCGGAGGACCTGTTGGGGTCAGTAGATTTTAGAACGCCAAGGTCGCGCGCTCTTTTCTCACATTGTGGCGTCGATGCAAAAGTTTCCGGGCATGGTGAGACATGATCGATAAGCCATACTTCAAAGCATGGATTGGAGATCGCGAGCCTAACTCCTTTTGTCTTTGCTTCTCGTTCTGCTGCGGTTAGGTTTCTGAACTCATCTGAATCGACTACGATCCATGCGGAACTCAATGCTTCGATTTCGCCTGCTTTAACGGCCTTTTTATCTGAATCGAGCTCTCGCGAAAGCTGCTTGGCGACCTTCAAGGGGTCTCCGTCAATATGCCGATAACGCACGCTTCCGCGAACGTCCATTTCATTAATAAGGAAGTTGAAGTATTCGGTTTCGGTCACCTTTCCATTAGACACAATTAGGTGGCGCTTTCTTTTGGCTCTTGTTTGCTTTTTGCGGCCGCGAGCAAGCCCTCTCCTTTCTGCCTTAGCCATTTATGTCAGCGCCTTCCTTCATGAGTTGGGCCACAAGTTGATAAAAACTTGGGTTGGGCAGCGGCACATAGACACCGTTTAAGTAATTGCGCCCCAGATTCTCATTTGCACGAGGCGAATACTCCATCGCAGCAATTAATTGCGAAGCACCTTCAGAGTCCTTTTCCACAAACCAGACCTGGTCACGTTCAAGCACCGCTTCCATAGGGCTGGTTCGCGTCATCAAGGTGACATCATGGGTCGAGAAGATTAGCTGCGCGCCCTTTGGATTTGTGTCGGGATCGGCGAACAGTGAGACGAAGTCGCGCAGGAGCGTAGGATGAAGGCTCGAATCAAGCTCGTCAATTACTGTTGTGGCTCCACTGCTTAAAGAGCGTAAGGCAACCGAGAAAAACGCCAGCGCAGCTTTTGTGCCCTCCGATTCATGGGCGGAGTCCAGCCAAAAGCCATCTCCCGAGCCTTTGTGGTGGAAGAACAGATCATAGGCAAACGACCATTTAAAGTCTTCTGCAATTTTATTACGTGCCTCTTCCGGAATCTCATCTAGTCCAATGAGTGAGTCTTTTAAACCCATGACACCTTCCGATTGACGGACATCCATGCCGTCAATTCCAATGTCAGCATATTTAATGAGCTGAGATAGCATCTGAGCTCGTGCGTCATCGTTGATAAACAGCTTTTTAATGGTGGCGAGCTCTGCAAGATAATGCGTTGCATCATAGAGATTGATGTCATTGGCAAGGGCTGCGAATGCGGGTTGAATTACATCACTTCCAGCCGCCGCGGCGGCAGATAAGAACAAAGAATTATTGCGCGTGATATCCCAAAGTTGTTTTTTTGCACCTGTAAAGGTACTACCAAATTTAATTGACTGTTCCCCGTTTATCGAAGAGCGGTCATAGAGAAGGGACGGCTGTTTTGATCGATACACAGTGAGGTTCTCATATGTAACCTCATTTTTGTTCACACCAAATGAAAACTCATACTTTAAGTTGCTAGCGATAAAATCTATCGAGAATTCTGTGTCACTTGATCGCGATTCCGAGTCAAGTAAAAAGGGGACGATGGGTATTTGAGAATTCGCATCGCCTGCCGCATAACCTGTACGAATAAAGTAAGAGACAAAGTAAAGAGCATTTAGGAAATTTGATTTGCCTGACGCGTTTGCGCCGTAAACCGCAGCCACTCGCACAGGCCCAAGTTCCTTTTTGCTCGAAATCGGTTCAAACGAGAACTGTTGAGCATCTCGAAAGCTCTGAAAGTTCTTAAATGAAAAATTGAGGATCATCTTCAGAATCCTTTTCAAAAAAGTTGATTCACCGCAGACATTCTTTAATAACAAGGAAAATTATATTGTTTTAAAACCATTATTTGTTAGTTTCGAACAAATATCTACTTTAAATTTTGATTCAAACTAAAGGTCTCAGCAAGTCCATACAACATAATGTCTGAAACTGATTTTCTACACTGCTTTTAAGAACAATTTTTAATGATGTCCGCACGCGGCTTTAGATTTCTTTTGTCCATCAGAGCTGTAAAACGAAAGGGACGAAATGTTGTTTTGCAAGGACGGGTCCAGTTGGCTGGATGTTATAGATGATGCAGGCGTTCTGGTTCGCCGCCTAGAAATACTTGAGAACCTTCTCCGAAAGTGCACCTTCGATATGCCGAGAACAGAATGCAAGTTCGTGGATGATACCGCTGAGGGATATGACGGAAGCGAAATGTTGCTGTTTCTCGATGAGTCTTTATTGGAGCTAATTGAAGGCTATAGAACTCAGATTGAGAAATACAAAGTTGCATCTAAAAGGGGCCAGACCGACTTTGGAACCAGCACAAGCTTAGGAAGAAAGAAATCGAGGATCCCCGCTATTCAAATTGATAAAGCAGCATAATAAATTTGAATTTGGGTAGGGCTGAAAGGTAACACGGAGGTCATACCTTAACCCTGTTTGCCCTCGTCATTCATTCACTTGTGACGAGGGCCTCGCACCTTCTATAAAAGCGCGAGCTGAATTATGTTTTACTTATAAGGGCGGAGGATCCGGCATGAGCAAGAATAAAAGCGACCAGAACGCGCACGAAGAGCAAGTGTTCAATGATGTTCTTAGGCTATCAATGGCCTCGGGTGGATACAAGAAGAAAGCTGCCTTGAAGGTGTGTGGATCTATTAACGCAGGCAGCGAGTGCCCTGATATTGTTATTACCCGCGAAAATGGATCCATTGTTGGTTTGGAGCATTTTAGAATCGACCATAACATCAAACATGGTCGAAACGCTCAATCAAAATCTGCTGAGCTCAAATCTGCGTTGAAAGCTGAGCGCGAAAAGCTAATGCCAAGGCTTGAAGCCGACGATGTTTTGCCGGAGGAATTGGCGAGCATCGTCGCAAACTATGTCTCGTTGGCAAAATATCATCAAAGCTGTGCATGCTGTGACGATCTGACGCGCTCTCTAGATGCCCGATTGTTTGGTGGAAAAACAGGTCATGCTCGCAAATTACCTAAATACCGCAATCACCTTACTGAACTTAGCGGTGATGATGGACGCATTGAATTGGGCTATTTAATTGAAATTCATTCAGATTTTCAGGGATTATTCATTCACGATGGAACAAGAGTGGCCCGCCTCGACAGTGGACAATGCCCACTTTATGCGGAAATTTACGATCTCCTTTGCAAGGCATCTTGCGAGGTCGATTGGATCCTAATAGGTTTTTACCCATGCCTGACTGACCAGATTGCGAATGCCGCCATCATAGATTGTCGTAACAATATGTTTAAGGAGAGCTGCCGCAGGCAGCGTCTTAAAAGAACGGAATATTTAGGTCTAGGTAAAACGGAACCCTTTCTCAAACAAAGCAGAGCCGGAGAAACAGAAATTGAGCTTTGCGCAGATAAGGTAAATATCACAATCGAAAACCCCGCTGAAGGGATTTGCCCTGAGCTTCTATTTGGCACCGCGATCATTGATGCTGCAAGAGCATTAAATCTTGATAGAAGCGGTGAACCGTATACAGCAACGATTTCTGTTCAATTGATTTACGAACTCGTGCGGATGAGGAGCAAGGGGATTCGAGGCATTGTGACAATTTACGATGTTATGCGGCTGCTTTTAGAAATTGAGTGGGCTGTATTAAAACAAGAGATTGACAGTTTTGGCGTACGGTACAACATTTCCGAAACACCAGACTTTTGCTTATAGACAATCCGGGATGTCACTAAGAAACCAGCTCATACAGCTCACCAATGAGTCCGGTTTAATATTTGCCCGCTTTAGCACCGTCGAATATTGCGAGGCAACTCTGATGGTCTTTCGCTTGGGCACCAGGGTCGACAAAGATCCCGGTGCCCTTTCGTTGCCTTCAGTCTAACCTGCGACATTATTGAATGCTTTTCTCATTCATGTGGACCTGGGTCGCATGTCACGATTCAGCCCATGATCACGTCCGTATGGCCTCTGCCTTCGATAATTGGGTGCCTATAGACAAACACGCAAATAGTTATACCTTGTGGATGTCTCTTTCTTCCAAATGGCAGCTATCTCAACAACGACATGCGGCAGCTAGAAGCACTGTCCCCAGCAGGAAAAGCGTCGCAGAAGCGGCTATCCAGTTGTTGTCGCCGGTCTTGGGGAGTGCCACAGTTGTTGCGGTGGCAGGCTTGGGCTTGACCGTCTTGGCGACCGTGGTCTTGGTTGTCGTAGCCGCGGGTTTCAGCACGGGATTTTCCGTGGACCCCGTGGTGGGCTCTCCGGCAGCGGGGTTAGCATCGATGGGAGACTTATCCACGCTATCGCCAGGCACAACGACCCCATCGGTCTCCTCCGCCGGCGGCGTGGCCACATCGGGCTCAATCACCACGTGCGCTGCCACGACCCCTGCAGCATCCACCACGCCACCAGCACCAAAGACTCCGTCAGCAGGCGTCACAAACCGTGCGGACACAAGCGACCCGCCCGTGCGCGCAACGCCGCCGTCGGCACCGGCCGCATCAAGCCACGAGGCGTCGACGGAAAGCCGACAGCCGGCCGAGCCATCACCAAGGCTTAAGTCCTGCAGATACACGCCGTAAGCGCGCACGCCCGTCCCGGACCCGGCGCCCGAGGCAACGACGCGTCCGCCGCCGCGAACGGCCATGTCGCCTGCGATCACGCCGGCCACGGCCTCGTCCGTGACGCCGGCCCCGTCCGCCCGGGCATCGACGGTGCAGCCGTCCACCGCGAGCGCCCGCGAGACGTGGATCGCGCACTGCGAGCCCGATGCCGCCAGGGACCCGGTGCCGCGGAGCGTCAGGTCGCCCCACACCTCCATGCCGCACTGCGTTATGTCCGCATCGGGCGCATGCGTCTCCGTCACCGAGTTGCGCCCCACAAGCGTCACGACCAGGTCGCCGTCTGCGCCGATGGCTTCGCCCGCGTAGCCGTCAAGCTCCAGATGGCCGGCATCGGTCCAGGCCCAACCGGGGCCCGACACGCCCGGCTCGCAGTGCGTCGCGCCCGCGATGAACAGGCTCTCCGCGCCCGCGGCGCAAGTTGGCCCGCCCAGCAAGACGCATAGGCAGGCCATGGCAGCGATCGCAATGTGATGACGGCTGGTGTGGGACTCGGCGGCAAACATACCCGCTCCGATCTTCGCGGGAGCCAATAGGATGTGCACCAGAAAATGCCCTGGTAGCAGCAAGTATTAGTCTAGCGAGATCAATGCGGGGGCAAAGAAAAATCGCGTGGGCAATGTTCACAATTAGGTGTAAATCGTTTTGCCAATCGGTGAAAGGAAGAATCACGCCCTCCTGGTATTTCGCCTCCAACGCGCGAGGAACCTACCGGCTTCTTCAGCAGAGACCTCGTTCCTAGCATCATCTTCATTCGCAACGCAGAAAGCTGCCGCAACCAGCTGGCAGTCTTCCGGCAACTCGAAAAAGCTGCCGTCTGCGCGCGCCGCAGTAAGAAGACCGTCGATCTTTGCGAGCTCGACCACCTCAGCGACACCAGTCTTATCGAATAAGAAGCTCGTTACTTCGCCGCTGTCCAGCGATGTGTAGCGACCCGTCCCGAACGAAAGAAAAGACGCGCACCCCGCCCCGTCAGCATTGGCAACCCTTTTCGCATAAGCCATAAATTCATTGGGTTTACGCTTCTTGAGCAAGATCAGCGCATAATGATACTCATCGTCTAGGAACAGGTTTCTCGCGGCGGCGTCCTCGCCTACCTTGGCGCAAACGGCATCAGAAAGCTCGAAAATACTGCCTTCGGGCAAAAGCGTCTTGCAATCGCTATTTTCCGTGGCATTCATGCTGTCCAGCTGATATATCAAGAAAGGCACGAGCGGATAGATTACTCTCCCCTCGCTCTCGTCCACCGACGCTCGCAGAATCTCGCCAGACTTAGCAGGCCCCAACCGTTTGAACAGCAACTCGATGAGTCTGATGAGTTCCAGGTCGGCGCTAGTCGAGGCCAAAGGGGCGTAGCTCTTTTCCTCGCTCAGACCCAAGGCCAAAAGGCACGCCCTAGTGACGACCTCGGCACGGTCTTCCTCCAATGTCGATACACGGGCCCTCATAGCCGATACAAAGTCGATCATGCTTCCCGCTTCGGCGTGCCTTTGCAGGTCTTCGAGCAATACTCCGCCCTCGCTCACATTTAACGCATCCTGCACCTCATGAATATCGAATCCGCCCGGCATGTTCGAATGGAAGTATAGATCGAAGGAATCGGCCCGCCAGATAGCGTTCAAGCTCTCTCTCGAGTAAGAGACGCAATGACTCATGCCAGTTACATTTGCCACCCGCGGGAAGAGCCTACAGACGGCCTCGACCGCCCACTTGTCCTCAGAGCTCGGGACTATCCCAGAAAACTGCTCCTTCAAATTGGCGAGGTTGTCTTTCGGATCCCTGATATTCATATACAACGACGATCCGATCGTGCCGCAAAGGAAGTCCTTGTGCACGCGAACCCAATCGACGAGTTTTGGCACCTTGAGCTCCAGTACCGCTATGGCGACGACGTCCTCGAAGCAGCAGAATCGCGGCAGGATGCTCAACTTAGCCTTTAACGCGTTCGTGAACCGCCGAACCTCCCTTATGGTGAAGAAACGATTGTTCAGAAACGTCTGGCAAACGCCGTTCCACCTCTTGTCGTCGAGGTCCTCCCGCCTGTAGTCAAACGCCTTGAAAATCGCGTTGATGTCATTGAGGAGCATCCGCTCCAAATCGCCCGATGAAATAGACGGCAGGCGCACAGGAACCTGGACTACCTTCTCCAGGTATTCGGAGCCGTCGCACTTCTGGACCTCACTCAAAGCTCGCGTGACCACCTCCTCATCGAATGAAAGAAGGTAGTTTATCTTGGGAAGCTTCGCCAGAGAGGCGACGAGCTGAAACACCATACGCACCTGATCGTTCGGCAGCCGATCAATGTCGTCGATGATCACTACGACCCGCCCATCGAACTTGAAGAGCTCCTCCTCAAGTCTCTGTTTCTTCGCGGAAACGCTTCCCGCCCTGTCTGCTGATTTCCTCAACCTGTTCATCAAATGATTGCCGAAGGCAGGCACAGCAACGTCTGCAAGCGGCACGCCTGCCAATCTGGCAGCGGCTCCAGCGGTCATCAACAAGGCTTCAGAATATGCCGCAAAGGCATTGAGCACCTCGGGGCGCTTACCGCGCAGCCTGCCGCATAGCCTACGCCGCCCATGTGCATCTTTATCAAGCGAACACTCGACTTCCTTAAGGAACTGAGCGAGCAGCTGCTCGGCCGTGAGGTAATTCCAGGGCTCGAAGCGGACGACCGAGACGCCTGTTTTACCGTCATCATCTTTTCGGGAGAGCGCATTTTCGACGAGGTTTATAACCGATGTCTTGCCTGATCCCCAAGACCCGTACAAACCAATGACAAGTGACTCAGGGCCAGTTGCGGATTTCAGAATATCAGCCAGCCTCTCAGCGAAAGGGGCCCTTCCGATAAGATCTTTCTCCCTCGTCTTAATTGGCGTATCGGTGGCAAGAGATAGGTTGAAGACATCCAAGGTCACTACCTCCCTTATGTAAAATTGGATTGGAGAAATTGTAGAGGGAACACCTCTCGCGACCACCTCACTTACCATCGCCGCGAGGCGCGGTCTTTGCAAGGGGGCGCTAGGATACCGCCGAATCTACTGCAAGCACAAACACAGCAACCTCGTCACCGGCGAGAAGCGGGCGCTCACCATCATGAGCAAGTCGCTATTTCTAAGCTCCTTCATGCCCGCACTCTTCATCTATCTCATTCCAAGCTCGCCACAGCCTGTAAAAAGTTTTCCTTTGCTAATTCCATGTTGGGTATTGGGATTCCGTGGTAATTATTTGCGGAAAGTGCAGTTTTCGGGGCTCCAAAAACCTTGCGACATCAGTCTATTTCAGGTCGCTCTTTTTGAATGAAGTGGATAGCATCATGAGCAGAACGTCGTTCACTAACCTGCCTCGGAAATTGCAAAGCGCGGTAAATGCGGTTTTGCTAAGGAGCCTCATCTCCTCATCGTCGATTCGGCCCTTTTCCGGCGGACAGTGGACGATAAGGCCGCATCGAGAACTCTTCCCGTTGATAATCTGCCTAAAGCCATCTTTGTCTAAATATCCGTAGACCACTATCAGCAGGAGCGCATCCTTTACCTTAGATATATGTTTGTCCGAAACGCGCTGTATGTTCTTCCTCTTGATCAGTCCAGAGTCGGAAAGGTCCTCTTCAAGGTCGCAGTAGTCCTCGTCACTCGCAACAATCATTATCTTCTTGCCGTACAGCGCAAGGCCGAAGCGCCACGCGGCTTTACCGAGACGCGAGAAGGCTCCGATAGCGAATGCGGCGAGCGACAGGAATCCGAAGAATTCGAGGAAGATAGATATGGTTTCTTTGACAGAAAGGATGCCAGAGATTACGTTGCTGATATCCATCGATGACCACCTACTCAACATTGATGAAGAATGGTTTGCTCCAACGGACGCAATAACCCCTTCGAATTACAAAACATTGAACATAGTGTTTTCCCGTATACGCTGTCTCCTCGCGACGGGAGGTCTTTTCTATGTTTGGGATCTCGAAACCGCCCCTGCAGCAAACCCTCATAGCTTCATCGCCGGTATTCGTGACCTGCCACATTACCTTGCCATCTTTTAGCGGCCCACAGTTCACTCTATACACGATAGTGGAGCCCTTCGGTATGGCCGCGCCGTCGTTTTCGAGTGCTCGTATTTCTCCTGAAGGCAATTTGACCGTTGCCGTAATTGTTGCATTTGGCTTACGAGCCTGCATGGGGAAGCCTAACGGCTGCCTGTGCTGAACAGACAATGCGCGCTGTTGGCTTATTGACTTATCTGATACCGTGGTTCCGTACGTAGAGCCTCCCGAAGGGAAGTTGTTTCCAAATATTTGCTTCCAAACGCTGTTGCCGGTTCCCTCGTCCGCAAGAAGCGAGAGGTGCTCGTTGAGTTTGTCCACGAACTGGGCGAAATCGTTATAGTAGTACTTTCCGGCAAGGTTGTTTCCCTCTATGGCTGAATCCTCAATGAAGGGCACCTGGTACGAGTCGAGTTCATCGGCGTATGCAACTGCAAGGTTTGCCATTACCTGCATGACGCAATCCTCGATCGACAACCCTGCTTCAGGGAGGTTGTCGGCGATCATCTTCTCAAGAGTGATGCCCTTTGGGAACTTCACCAAACTTGGGCAGTTCTCCCTTCTCCACCACTTCATTATCTTCACTAGAGGTTTGTAATCCCCGTTGAACTCTTTGTTAATCTCAGTCGACCAAGTGAGATGCTCTTTGGGATTCGTCTGCCTCCATTCGCCATCGGCTTTGGAACCGATGTAGAGAAGACCGTTTTCATCTTTGACCAAGGGGACGACATCAAGATGGAAGTTCGCCATGTCAATGCCGATGGAATGCGTTTGCATTTTGACGCTCTTGTAGCACTCGCGCTCACGTATCGCATCCTCGAGCTCGAGCAAAACGCAAAACGGGGAGTCGTTGATGGAGTGGTTTGTCTCAACGATGATGTCAATATCGCAGCTGTCAGAATCTTTCTTCGGTCGTATGAAGGTCTGCTTGGCGTATGAACCAGAGAGATATGTGTCCTTGCATACAGCCCCATAGGTCTCACTTGCCTTGAGATGGTCCCTGAGATTTCGGTGAAGTCGACTCGCTTCATCAATGGTGCTCTTGCTGGGATTGATATCCTTCAAGAATGATTCAAAGTCTGCGCTATTGGCCATATAACCGCCTTTCCAAACAGATGTTCTAGTGTCTGACATTATAGCAACCCTACCTCAAAAAATGCGGGTTTTAGAGTCATTGCTAGGCACAAGATGGACCTACGAGCGAAACATAGAAGAAGCGGCGCTGCTAATGGTAGCGCCGCATGCATTATCAAAGAAGAATCGTTATCGATCGTCTCGGGGACTCTTCGTTCAAAACCAGAGCGTGTCGATTACCATTCATCGAAGTCCATCCACTCCACAGGCAGCATCAGACCGTAATAATCGACGGGCGTTTTGAATCGAATCCTGCACAAATGACCGTCGCTCTTCCGCACCCAACTGCGTCCGTAGCGATCGGTGAAAGCCACCTCGCAGCCGAAGGTCTTATGCATCGAGCAATCGAGATACCCGATGCGCCTCACGGTTTTGCCCGGAGCAACAGACGAGAGTAGAACTCTGCAGCCACACCCCTCGACGTCCCTCCCGTCTTGAGGCCCGGCACCTTGGACGAGCACGGCAGTGAGGATAACTTGGTAAACGACGTCGTTGCTATTGTTCATCACTTCTAGTCCGAACTGCGGCCCGAAATCAACCCTGCACCTGCCAACCGTGGCCGTCTCCCCCTCGGGCATCCTGACCACACGGGCACAGATGGCCGAGGCCTGGCTCCGCGCGGCCGCCCGGCGGCCCCGTATCAGCGTGACAATCCACTGGAGGAGAGTGAGCGCCAACGAGAGGAAAGCAACAGCCGTGCCGAAATCGATTTGACCGTTGAAACTAATTACAACGCCATCCGTGATCATTTGGCCAACCCATCCGCCAGTGTCGCCGCCTCAAGGAGAGGCTTCCGGTCGTCGGGCCCCACTTGGCGAACGGCTCGCTGCCCCCGTCGCACATCCCGCATTCTGGCCGTAGGCCTCTCGTGAAGCCCGGGGTAAAAGAGTACGCGGTAGAGCTCGTAAAACCCTTCGCAAGGCATATCATCGTCGAAACGCACGATACCACAGCCTCCCTCCTCTACAGATTCCGCCTTATAGAGGCCTTACAAAACCTCGCGTCTGGATTCAGCAGGGCTGTAGCAGGATTTGACCGGAAAGGTGTTAGCTTGGATTATGTGAATGCCAGACGAGCCCGCCCTCAGCAAGCACACCCTCCTGCTCGGCGAGGCAGACAGCGTATGCGCCCTCCTCGCCAACGTCGGAGTAGCAGTTGCGTTAGGGCTAATCTAAATACAACCAATTGGCCGATTTCCCATTGACGGTAACATTCCAGACATTGGGCGGCAGCAACCGGTGCGTGGCGATGCGCTCGCCGGCGTGGTAGATTGACAGCGTCGGCTCGCCGACCCAGAGTCCCTGCAGAAGGGCCGCTCGGCCTCAGCCGTCTCCCCCCCCTCTTTGGGCAGCGCATCGAGCAGAGTCTTGCCCAGCTGCGTGACGGCGTTGACCGAGGTGTAGTCCAGCTGCCTGCCGTCCCCGGCGCCGCGCACGCGTGCTATGCCCGCCTGGAAGGTATAGCTTATGCCCGCGAGCACCTCGGCGCGCGTCGTGGTGGCCTTCTCCGCCGCGAGCCTCTTGAGGCGGGCAATCCTAGCCTTGACCTCATGCTCGGCCTCGAGCTTGCAGGCCTTGTTGTCCACCGTCTCGGGCTTCCAGCGCGAGCGGTCGGGCTATGCGGCGAGCATCGCCTGCCTCTGCGTCTTGCCGGCCACGCGCTCGCGGCAATATGTCTCGTGGCGCGGGTTCGCCATCGGCTCGTCCAAGCACCGCCCCCAATCAATCGCGCCCGCCGCGAAAAGCGGGAAGCCGCCCCGAAGGACGGCTTCCCAACGCCCCATGCGGCGGAGGATTACCGCACGGCTATGCTCCTAGACGTGTCGCCATGAGAAGGGCCGCCCCGGAGGGCGGCCCTTGGCGTCGCGTTCGGGCTACAGCCCGATGAACTCCCTGAGTCCAGGGTGAGAGAGCGCCATCATCGCAGCCATAATGAACACGAGGGCGACGTCTGCGGCGATCAGGCAGTTCCTCGGCCAGTTGCCCAGTTCCACCTTCCTGTGGTTGAAGGACATCTTCCAGATGAAGACCAGCAGGATGCAGACCGTGTTGATGAGCACGAAGCCCACGAGCGCGGCGAGGAGCACGATGGCACGTATGCCGCCGTCGATGCCGAGCGCGCCCATCGCGGAGGTCGAGAACCCGACGCCGCCGTTGAAGGCGAGCACGACCGCCGCGAACACGCCGAGGATCGCGATGTACTCCATCCTCGTCTTGTCGAGGCGCTCGTCGAACTCCCTTTCCAGCTCTGCGCGTTTCTGGTCCGCCTCGTCCCTTTCCGCTTTTACTTCGGCGATTGCCGTTTTGAATGCGCGCATGGCCTGCTGCTGTTCGATGTCGTGGCTCAGCCTCGTCTTTTCCAGGTCGATGTGGTCGGCGAGTTTGAGGACACTTTTCGCCTGGTCACAAAGTCCATGCTTCGTCAGGTACTCATGGATGATGCGAATGTTCTCAGCGAGGCAATTGACCGAATAGGGGACCCCTTCGTCTAAGTCCCCAGAGGACTGCCCGAGTGCATTGAATACCAGGTCGCAGACGTCGGCATATCTATGGCGATAGGGCTCGCTCCCCCCATATAGCTTTGCGAAGAAGCTCGAGGCTCGGCGTATGTCCTCTTGGGAGAGCACCGCAGCATCATCCGTGCTGGCGAGGGATTCGATCATGTCGCGGAGAGCCTTGCGTTTCTCTGCGTCGTCACTGCCTGCGTTTATTGGAGGAACTTTCAGGGGCGGTTTCGAAAGAGTCCCAATTTTGCTGGTGAGCAGAGAGAGGGCTCTTCCGATGTTTTCAGCCGCCTTTGCGTATTCTTGTTCGGTCACTCAGAGACCTCGCTAGCGCACTGCATGATCAGCTCATTTGGGATGATTCCCTTGTGTAGGCGCTTCTGGTTGTAGATGACGTCCCACGGGGACCCCTCGGCGTGTGAGATCCTGACGAGTTCCCATGGGGATTTCTCGGCGAGCATGTCCACCCCCGCATCCAGGAACGGGCGGATGGAGTCATTTATCTCGGTGTCGAACTCGCGTTTTATCGGGAAGCCGCCGCAGTCAGAGAACTCAACGTAGACATCCCTGATGACCGGGCCGTAGGGCCATGCCTCAAACTGGTCGGCGAATAGCAGCTCGCCGGTCTCGCTCGCGTGTATGACTTGCAGGAAGTAAAGAATCTTCTGGAGCTGAAGATTGCTGATGGGCGTGTCGTGGCGATATCGCCTGCTGACGGCGTACTCGGCGATTTCCATCGCGCTGTACTCTGTCCCGATTTGGACTTTCATCTGTTTCCTCCTTTTCCAAATCATACCAGTGATGCGCTTCCCATCTGAGCTTATCGTGATAAAAGCATCTCAGCTCGTCCGGACAAAAAACGAACGGTCCCTCCAGCGGGGGTTTCGGTCTCGGACGCGCCCCCTAGTCCTCCACGGCCCCAGCACCAGGACGAACGGCACGTGCGGCAGGAACGCCATGAGCACGAGCGCCGTGACCGCAATGCCCAAAGCCCATTTCACGTCTTCGCCCATCACTTCACCTCCTTACGCACGAACCTGCAGAAGCGCGCACATGCGCCCAAGGTCGCTACCGTGTATCTCGCGGTCGCCTCACCCCTCGCTAATGGCGCGCGTTGCCCTGCAGCCGGCGAGCCCGGACTCGAGCTCTCAGCTGGCCACCGAGCAGATCGAGCGCTTCTGCCCCAAGGCCGCCGAGCTTTTGGAGGAGGCCGAGGCCGACGCCCTGGCCTACCTGGACTTCCTCTACGAGCACCACGTGAGGCTGCGCACCAACAACGTGCAGGCGCGCGCCAACCGAGAGCTCAAGCGCCGCAGCCGGGTCGTGCAGGTCTTCCCCAGCGGGAAATCGCTCATCAGGATGATGGGCGCCGTGTTCGCCGAGATGGACGAGGACTGGGCCGGCCGCCGCTGGTTCAACGACGACTCCATCGGCAGGGCCGTGGAGGGCGCCAAGGTCAACGCGCCTGAGCACGCCTACGAGGGCACCGCAGCAGAGCACGCGGCAAGGATCATCGCGCTCGTCGTGGCCGACAACCCGATTCCCGGCAGGAAGGCGGCGTGACATGAGCTAGAATGGCGGAATTCTAGGTGATTCTCGGCTCACTCAGGCGGCCTCCGGCCACCATCGCGAGCCGAGCCTTACACCAACTTTCGCGACACTATCTACAGCTCGCCGTTCTTTGTCTTCCTGACTAGCCCGTTTTCCAGCATGTAGCTCAGCATCTTCTTATGGCATTCCGTATCGTTGCCGTTTAGGTAAAAGCAGCAGACACCTTGTTCCGAGTCTGCCGCGATGAGAGTTTCGGGGCTAGAGTGCTTGGCAACCTAGTTAGAAGAGTAGCCATTCTCCATAAACATCGGTTGAGCGGACACAATCCCTTAAAGGAAGAAATGAGCCAAGTTTTCCATGTTCAGTTGCGGTATGTGCTATGCCAACGACCTGGCCCAAACCATTAAACACTGGCCCACCACTCATTCCATGCCGAAATGAGCAATTCGTATAACAAAGTGTGCCCTCTTCACTTGGTTCTCCGACCCTGAGCAAATCTCCGCCGTGTAGTTCAAAGCTGAATCTAGATTCGGAAAAATGGTGTTGGTAAGCAGAAATCCTGTCGCCCTTGGTAAGCAAATCCATATTTGATGGAAGAAGGGGAATGTTCCTTAAGATCGCAGGAGGAACATCTTGTAATATTGCGGCATCGTGTTTGTTGTCCTGAACTACCTCATTCCCAAACCTAAATATTGCAAGCGGCGTCTTATCCGAGCTGAATAATTTAATTTCCCTGCTAGTTTTATCATGGGAAACGGCATCGCATATCACATGCCATGCCGTAACAAGACCGTAGCCAGGCAAATAAAACCCGAGACCCTCAAATGAGTTTTCTTCGCCATCATCTCCTTCGAGATACAGAAGTGAGTCTTGTTGAAGTGCGACTGGGAAAGTAGGCATATTTTCTGGTTTCGTTTTGTTGTACAAACTGCCCAAACGCATAAGTGGTCCTGATGTCCAGGGGTCCTTAATCAGAGACTTGTAAAAATCAAGACTTCCGCGAAGAGACGCTTCAAACATCCCTCTTTCTGCATCAGTAAGTTTGGCGATGGTTTTACCGTAATAGCAGCCCATCGCGCCTTCAATGTCGCCATTGCTTAGTCGATGGAGCGTTGAGCGGAGTCGCCGATATTGCTCGCGTTTTATATTTGTCTTTTGATTGCAGACAACGCCCGTGACCAGTTGTCTTGAAAAACTGCAACTGTAAAACGATTTATCCTCGTTGAGCTCAAACGATTCGGTTCCATGGAAGCTAGTGATTGCGTTTCGTAGCTTATTGGGCAACCTGAGCTTTCCACCTGAATAAAAATTTCGATAAAAGAAGTAAGAACTATTAAATGAGAACGTAAGATCATCGGCATATCGAGAGTATTGGTATCGATATTCTCGTGATAAGTGCATTAGCTGTTTATCCATACCGAGGCAAATCATGTTCGAAATAATAGGAGATGAGGGAGCGCCTTGAGGGAGTCCTTTCGGTGTCGCAACAATCCTTGAAATACAGAATGCAACTTCAGGGGTTAGACCTAACTTCTTGGAAACAAGAAGCCCGTACACTCGTCTTGACGAGATAGAAGGAAAGAAGTCCTTAATATCCAGGCCAACAATTACTTGTGAGCCAATGTGATTTTCAGCATTTGTTTTTATCGACCGTCCTTTGATAAAACCATGGACACAAGGCAATGGCTTATAGCCTTTTTCAAGCTCAGAGGCGATGATTCTTTGAGCCCTTTTTAAATCAGACCTTGGGATTAATAGTTCTCGATAGCCACCGTTTCTTTTTGGAACCAACCTATTTCTATATAGGTCATACATGGAAGTTGGATATACAAAGAAATCAAGCTTTTCCAAGGTCAGGCCAAGAAACCCAGCCAGATCGCCTTTCGACTGAAGTTCGTTGAGCATCAGATTATCCTTAAAGTTAATAGCCGGTTCCTCCGTAGAGTCGTACCTGATAGACACGTAGCAGAATATAATGTGCAAACAAAGCACTTCCGATTGCGATGCGCAAACGCTAATTCGAACCGGCTATAGGGGTCATTTTACCAGTCTTTAATTTTGCGCAAAGGCCGAACTGCGCATCATTAATCCGTAATGGGGCAAGCATGATGTTGGCGCGCCTTCCACGGCGTCGTCTGTGCAATGAGCCCTCTTGTTACCTATCAGGTAGAAACAGCAGCCTCCAGATTTCATCTATGTTGCAATCTGAGTTTTTGTGCTCACGTGTTTACCTCGGATTTCCGTCCAGAATAGGCTTTCAGACGATGTTGTCCTTGAAGATGATTATGAATGGAGAGGAGAAATCTATCTTGTTTGTCATAGGGCGCTATCAATGTCGCGAATTGAACTTATAGCCGACATGTGCACCGCAAATGCTGAGAGATGATCTTCTTGGTGATGCGACGGCATGCTGCCAGTTGTAAGGTCATCGATTAGCGATAATCGGTGATTAGCAAATAGATGAGAAATCGATCACCGCATACTTCTGATAAATTGGCACCTCAGCAGCGATATGCGGCACCAAAAAGTGCCAATCCCAGCAGGAATAACGATAAAGAGGCGGCGATCCAGTTGTTGTCGGCGGTCTTGGGGAGTGTCGCTGCGGTCACTCTGGTGGCTTTAGGCTTGGAGGACGTAGAGACCGTGGTCTTGGTTACCGTCGTCTTGGTCGTTATGTTTGTCTTGGTTGTCGCGGCCGCGGGTTTCAGCGAGGGATTTGCCGTGGGTCCTGTGGTGGGCTCTCCGGCAGTGGGGTTAGCACCGGTGGGAGACTTTTCCGCGCTATCGCCAGTCACCTCGCCCCTGTCGGTTTCCCCCGCCGGCGGCGTGGCCACATCGGGCTCAACCACCACGTGCGTTGCCACGGTCCCGGCAGCATCCACCACGCCACCAGCACCAAATGCCCCGCCGTCAGGCGTCACAAACCGCGTGGACACAAGCGACCCGCCCGTGCACGCAACGCCGCCATCGGCACCGGTCGCATCGAGCCACGAGGCATCGACGGAAAGCCGGCAGCCGGCCGCGCCCTCGCCATCGCCAAGACCTGCGTCCTGCAGATACACACCATAAGCGCGCACGCCCGCTCCGGACCCGGCGCCCGCGGCAAAGACGCTTCCGCCGCCGCGCACGGCCATGTCGCCTGCGATCACGCCGGCAACCGCCTCGTCCGTAATATCGGCCCCGTCTGCCCGGGCATCGACGGTGCAGCCGTCAACCACGAGCGTCCGCGAAGCGTGGATCCCGCACTGCGAGCCCGTCGCCGTCAGGGTCCCGGTACCGCGAAGCGTCAGGTTGCCCCACACCTCCATGCCGCACAGCGTGATGTCCGCATCGGGCGCATGCGACTCCGTCACGGAGTTTTGCCCGGCAAGCGTCAGCACCAGGTCGCCCTCGGCGCCGATGGCCTCGCCCGCGTAGCCGTTAATCTCCAGGTGGTCAGCATCGGTCCAGGTCCAGCCGGGGCCCGAAACGCCCGGCTCGTAGTACGTCGCGCCCGCGATGATGAGGCTCTCCGCGCCCGCGGCATAAGAAGGCCCGCCTAGCAAAACGCATAGGCAGGCCACGGCAACAAACGCAATGTAATGACGGCTGGTGTAGGACTCGGCAGCAAACATACCCGCTCCGATCTTCGCAGAGCCAATAGAATGTGCACCAGAAAATGCCCTGGTAGCAGCAGTTATTAGTTGAGCGAGAACAAGGAGCAAACAAAGGAAATGTCCCTGAACAGTGCCAATAATTAGGTGTAAATCGTTTTGCCAATCGGTGAAAGGAAGAACTCTTTTCCGACTGGCTCGTAAGCTAATTCTTTTCCAAGCATTTAAAGACTACACTCTTGCATTCAGAATAATCCTCTTTGTTGAGGAGTTGATATTTCTCATTATTGAGAATAATGATATTTGCGTTCCGAGGGACAACCTCAGAGTCGGCTAAATTAAGCCCTGACACGATCATCTGACCCTGGTAAATAAAAGTGCTGAATATCAGGCTGTATTGCCGATGGTATTTTTCATCATCCGCTTCGATATTCAACGGGCTATCTAGAACAACTGGAAGTTCTACCAATTGTTCATTAAATTCTTTCTTCAAATCCAATAGCGTCAAATACCACGCAAGGGTGGCTAAGGGGGCATTGCTGCCGCCCGCCTCAATCTTTGAATTAACATTTTTAATCTTAGCTTTATCAATTGATCTAAGATTGAGTTCCGTTATATGCTCACGCGTTAACTCAACAAAACGTTTGTCGATTTCGCTTTTCTTACTGCTGTAAGAATTGAGTTGTTTTTTAATCTTATCAAGATCGTTACGGCTTTCTTCAAGTGTGGTAATGAATTCAGCACATTCGTCAAGAAGTCGCTTGTTCAGTTGAACGAAACCCTCGATTTGGACTGCTGTTAAGTTATCGCGCTTCACTAGGTTCATTTTCGCTTTCAGCACAGCAAGCTCGGATAATTTCGATTTATATCTCTCTTCTTCAGTGGCAATCTTACGGTCCAATTCGTTAATATCGCGCCCAAGATCATTGCTTAAAAGAAGTGCGTCTTCGCGGGAAATCGAGGAATTAACCCGAACCATTAGGGTGTTAAAAATATCTTGCTCACAAAGAGGGCATTTTCCCGTCCGAAGCGATTTGGCATTCAAACATAGCTTACGAACTACTCTTTGGGAACCGGCGTAAGCCATCTCCGTTTCTGTCTTATCTGATTTTAGTTGATACAACTTTTTACGGATTTTAGATAGACCGGTAGCCAAGCGTTTATATTCATCTTCAAATTCGTCACAATCCCTTTTAAGTGAGGGCATATCAGCGCTGTAGCCAAGCTGCTCAAGCTCGTTTTGAATACGCTCTCGCATTAAACGATTGGCTTTCAAATCTGTTTCAATTTGTGTAAGGCGGTGCTCAATATCCGTTTTCTGAGCAGTTAAATCAAGGTATGTGTGATCATAGGCGCCTGCAAACTCGTAAATCAAATCGGACTTATACGACTTGTACTCCCCCATGTTATTAAACGAGTTGAAATGCGAACCGTCATAATGATTTTGGTCTACAAAATACGGCGCATAGGAATAAGCGGGCGATGCAATTTCAGTTTTCCCCGAAGCACGCGAGGTCAACCAAATGGCGAAGCCAAATTGATCGTATAACTTTTCTGCAAGTAAATGCCTATGAGTCTCAGTCCAAAGCAATTCGAGCCGCTCATCAAATAACTTGAATTGTCCACGGCTTCGGAAAATCGTATATAGTTCAGAACCATAAGAGAACTTTAAAATGAATACTTTACTGTTTACGTCGAACTTGTCATCAAATTTGCAGTCTGCGCCCATGCAGTGATATAGACTTTTAGTGATGACCGATTTACCAAGATCATTGCCCTTTTTTCTATTTGACGTTATGACATTTAAGTCTGATTCGAAACAAATGATCTTTGCAGTTTCTTCCGAAGGGGACGCAATGATAAGTTTCATGAAGTTAATTCGTGCCATGGCGCGTTACCCTTCTAGAGCAGTCTTAAACGTAGCGATCAGTACATATATCTTTGCAAGCTCTTTGCTAATTTCAGGACCTACATTGGATATAAGCTGAGGTCCAACCGTCTCAGCTATCTCATTAGGGCTCATCGACGGATCGGCCTCTTTAAGTAACGAATTTGCAATATTTAGAATCGACTCAGCTTGTGGCTCCATGACTGTTGAAGTGTACTCTTGCAATGCAATACGTAATGAATTCTGCATTAGAGGGGGTTGCTCTTTTATCCATTCGTTTACGAGACCTTGGGGAGTTTCTTCCCTATCTTCATAAACAGAGAAGAGCCTCCTGACTTCCTCACCGCAAATACCCTTATTACTGATCACAGATTCATAATCAGGCTGTTGTTTCTCATTGCATGCGCGATCTGAAACTAAACCCTCAAGCGCTTCGCATAGCGCCATAGGTTTTTTTGGGCTCACATCCCATGACTTTATTATAAGTAGACAGAAGGTGTCCGCGAACAGAATCCTGCGGTTTATCAAGGTTCATAGCGACAAGTAAATATGACGCCTTATTTAAATCAGGAGTCATCCCTTTGTTGTCGCGCGTGACAGCCTGTTCGATCTTTTGTTTATCCTCGGGTTCAAGGGTCGCAAACAGAACTTCTCCTGGTGAATCGAATGAACCGCCCTTTTTTACGAAGGGCCTATTGCCAACTATCACGAGTTTTATAGGGCAATCCTGAGACGCATCGTCAAGCTCATAAAGTCTAGCGATAATTGAGATGCCCCTTTTTGGAAGCCGTGTAGCCCAAGTGACTCCAAATGTTCCTTTTCCGCCGGTTTTAACCTGATAAAACTCATAGCGATCGTCTAAATGTAGTTCTATATCGCAACGATAGTCAAAGACAACAGCAAATGAATCAATTCCGGAATCCAAACATGTGAGCAAACGATCGATACCCCAAAAAAGTTCGTTTCTGAATCGATTCTTCGAAATGCTTCCAGAGAGGTCGGGGGCAGTGCCCATATATCCGTCATGGCAAATGGGCATACAGCACTCCCTAACTTAACCAATTAACATAACTGAAGTATAGACTTACCGAAGGCTGTCAGTTGGAAAACCGTTGGGAAACAATTTGATTATGACTCAATTATCTTAGATTCATGACAGGCCTTCATTTTTAGACGATACGCTGCCTATCAATTTCACGTAAGCCGTGAAGCGGCACTCAGCACCCTAGATACTATCTATCGACTGGTCATACCCCTTGTCAAACTCCATGTAACTTGTCATGCGATAGTTTGAGATGGCAAGCTCGTGGCAAAATTTGTCAATACCGTACTGCTTATCCTCGTTGGAATCGTACTCGTAAAAGACCCATTCGGCATCGCGGTAGCGTGGAGCCAGAACGTCGCTGTAGTACGGCTTATCGACTTTGTCGAACGAGTTGCCCATGATAATTACTGTATTAATCTTGGCAAGGGTGTCCAAGAAATGGTTAAGGGCGTCGTAGTTGCCCTCGGTATTTTTCCATGTATCTGCACAACGATCGCATGCAACTGTTACACCTTGCTGAATAGTTGCACCGTATAAATCATCCATTCCATATTTATCTTCAAGCATCATTTGAAGCTCTTTAGGATTATTGTCGGGAGAGCCGAATTGAAGAAGCTCGTCTTTATTTAAGACGCTGCCGTGAATATGGAGGATTCTATCTAGACGAACACCGTAGACATGCTCCAACGTTGGGGTGAAATTAAAGGTAATGAACGAAGAGGTTTTCGGTAAATCAAGCACAGGTTTTGCTTTAGACACATCTATCGACTCTACCCATTCCCTAAAACGATCCCTGGTGAGCTTCTTCAAGTATTCAAGACGCACCTGCAGCTCAACCCAGAAATCATCCCATCCTGGATTATCTTCGAATAAATCGGGGTACGTGTGCTCGAGTGTTTCATTACAAAGGTCGTCCCATTCTATACCGAGTGATTCCTCGAGTGAGCTCCATCGGCGATCGCCCTCCTCCATAGAGCTGGGTTTGCTGTAAAGACTTCTCTCGCGGTCGAGGCCTTCCGTCGCGTAGTCAAATAATTCGAAGTCTGTAACCACTCGCTCATCATGGCCTAGCAACCAGTCGCGATAACTCGAATAACTAGTCTCGAGGCCATGATGAAGATCAAATCCGTTCCCTATAATAATTAGGCAACTATCAGTGTCATAATCTGTGCTGATACAACGCTCTTGCTCGCATTTGCCCATTAGTCCGGAACACCCCATTACTGACATTTGTTTTATAGATTCTAAACTCAGGGCATATTATGCTAGGTATCCCCTCCCCAACTTTGTCTAAATAGATCGCTGTTGTTGACTGGTGTTACCGCAAAATAACCCCACAGATATATACATGGAGTGTTGGTCTGGCGCCGCCTCCGGGCTTTGGCGCCCACCTTATCGAGAGGTACCGCTATGAAACGAGTCTTTTACAGTTCGCTCTTCGCAGTTCTTTACGCATCCATGCTTAGCGCAGCAATAACCGTAAGGGTTATGGCGGAAGAACGGCGGCAAGAAAACACCCTAGAGCAGGTTGATGCTGGCCCAGTGGGCAATTCAGGAGACAGCGTAACAAGCGACATCGATACAAGCGAGATCGGCAATAAGTCCATCAAAAATGATTCTGATCCTGCGAATCAAATTTCACATCAGGCGGAAACTCAGGTTTCCTCAGCTTCCGATATGTCGCCTGATACGGAACAAGCCACAAAGGCAGCAGCAAGTGGCTATCAGCACAGCTGCACGCTCTCGCCGTCGGAATAGTATTTCCGCCGGAGCATCATGCAGATACATTGCAGCCCAGGTCGCCTTAAGATTCTCTATAGCTGAATCACGAAGACCGAGCGGATCGGAAATTGAAGAATAGTCATTTGGTGCCGGTAAAAGTATATGTGCAGTAATGGCCTCGTATTCCTGAACCGTGAATAAGAATAGCGATAACAACGAGGTATTGTCTTTTTCAGACTCTATTTTCATGGTGGCCCTTTAGTGGAAATTGTAGGACTCGAGTTATGAAAATGGACTTAGATATACCTAGCAAGGAATCATATATGGTTGAGGGGTTGGGGCTTACATCAAATGATGCCGTATCGGAACTATCCGATACGGCATCATCCTTGACATTACTATTATTAAGTATTGCTAGAGTTGCAGTAAAAACCCTCTCCCCTAGTCCCGCTTAAACAGATCTCTCGTGTACACCTTGCCGCCACGTCCGCGAGCTCGTCGCTCCAGCGGTTGGGGACGATTACGTCGCAGCCGGCCTTGAAGACCTCCAGGTCATGGGTCACCTCGGAGCCGATGAGCTCCGGCGCGTACAGCGTGGGCTCGTAGACCACCACGGGCACGCCCTTGACATTCACGCGCTTCATGACGCCCTGGATGGAACTCGCGCGGAAGTCGTTAGAGTTCGACTTCATCGTCACGTTGTAGACGCCCGCGTCCACCAATTGCCATATTTTTAATTAAGAGAATTTGCCGATAAAAAACTGCAGGCGAAAATAGGAATGATTGTTAAATAACCGATGAGTAGAATATTGCCAATTAAAGACGACGCAGGGAGAACAATAGATGACAACCGTCACAGAGCAAGGTGCGCAGAATTTTAGCGTGCCTGCCATTAATCAGAATATGAATATCCCAAATTTTAATCTTCCTGATTTTCGTCCAAATTGGCATCAGCTAATTATCATTGGTAACGGATTCGACTTAGAGTGTGGATTGCCGTCTGGGTTCAGCAGCTATATTAATGCCCGAAATATAGATTTAAGAGAATGCAAAGGTGACGAAGCTCGAAGTTACACCCTTACAATATGGGATACCATACTAGAGGGCATGCCAAATGCCAATTGGTGCGACATAGAGGGCGCCATCTCAAATTGGATGGCACCCGACGGCTTTGAGCCATTGTCAGAAGGCACGCTCTTTTCAAAGTGCCTTAACTTTCTGGTGAATCACGACCCAACTGAATTTGATTCAAAAAATGTTGAAGAGGTGGTTGCGTTTCAGCTGTTCCACCGCCTCCCAAATCACTGGTGTCATTGGACCATTAGTAGTCTACTGGATAGAACCATGAAGGACCTACATATTCTTGAAGAGGAGTTTTCGAAATACCTTCAGGAGGCAGTTTCGAAGTCGGATGACTATAAAGACCGCGCATCAAAACTCATGATTGAACTGATGGATTATGAGCGACCGTGTGAAGAAGAATATGACATTCAGGAAAGCATCCTTAGCTTTAATTACACTCGAGTCGCAGAGGATTTCCGTTCGAAAGAACATGCGATCAACTACGTTAATGTACACGGAAGACTTGGCGGTGAAATTGTATTTGGGATTGACGGTTCTCGCATAATGGGCAATGAGCTCGTTGTGCCCTTTACAAAGACATATCGAGTTATGGCATTAAATCCGCCAGATATTGAAAAAATTGTTGAAGTACCCACCAACGCAAGCACCTATGGACATGGTACGCGCGTTATAAAGTTCTACGGTCACTCTTTGGGAAAAGCTGACTATTCATATTTTCAGGCAATATTTGATGCGGTGAACCTGTATGAAGGAGAAACGAAATTGATCTTCTTTTTCAGGCCGCACGAGAAGAGATCTGGAGATTGCGGAACCGTTGAGGAGGCAAAGAAAGATGTAATGTCAAAAGCAATTGCGCTTTTGACTGCTTATGGGGCAACTCTTGATAACAAAGATCATGGAACAAATCTGATTCATAAGTTGCTAATTGAAGGCCGTTTAGTCGTTGCTTTACTACCCGATACTGTGCGTCATCCCAATTAGATTCGCTAAATCATCTTGGTGACAACAAGTATGTAGCTAAGTAGATGCGCAGGTTAATAGATCCACGTGGAACGACATATACAAACCTCGCACGCAACGGCGGGCTCACGCACCGCTTGCAGCTGCCCGTCGCATGCCGCTAGCGAATGCCCTCGCGAGCAACCTTGAGCACCTTGCGTTTGATCGCTCCGAGTTTGCCGCGGACGCGCTGCTTAAGAGACGACTTGAAGTCGTACTTAGCCATCAGTCCCTCGATACCCATCCTTGAAGCAAAATCTGCCATAAACTCATCGCACTTCGCATACGGGGCAACCGATTTGACCAGGCTAGGATTGCCAGCAAGAACCTGTTCGATGGTCGCTTCACCACAGTCAATGGAGTTCGCAATTCCTTGAAAAGCTGCGATACCCTTATCGGTATTACAGATAACCGCAGAGACACCCTTAGAGTAGTCGACCTCAGGATGGATGCCCTGGAAACCCCAGAAGTCGCCGAGGGTGATGTCGGAGCCGCAACTTCTCTTGGCAGGACACATGAAACAAGAGGGCCTCAGCGACGCATTGGCCAGAAACGCTTTCATGTACCAGTCTTGATTGAAAATGGTGGACTCGCAAGACGAGAATGGGTCTTTCTCCGCTATGTACTCGTACATAGCGGAGAAAGACAACCATCCGGTTGTCTTACTCCGCATATTAACGTCACAGACGTTCGAATCGCGGAGCACATTCTTGTAGTCAATCCACTCCGACCATAGGCGCGGCGCCGGGACACCGTGGCAGATAACGTCAACGGTGAGGAGAAGGGCGCTCCCCCCCGTCTTTCCCAGATAGCGCTTGAGGCCCGCGACCTGGCACGCGGTACCAGCGAAGAGCACACGGCGACCCGAGCGGATTGCATCGCGAACCCCCGCGTAGACCTCCCTGCCTACGCGGCTCTGGACGTACTTGGAGCGCATGACACGATCGAGAGAGACAGCGTCCTCGATCAGCACATGCTCGACATGGCGGCAACCGTCGGCCCAGGCGGCTCCGCAGACAACACCGCCGCTCGCGATCACGCTTTCTGCTAGGAGGCCAAAGATGCCACCACTGGAGGAAGTCTCCAACAGCTCACTGGACTTGCCCTTGGCCCAGCGGATCCCGAGAGCTTCGTCGCACTTGCCCCCGCCAAGCGCGGGACATACCGAATCGCACGCATGGCACCCCACACAGGCGCCTTCATCGATAACGGGATGTAGGAAGCCAAACTTATCCTCATGCATGGAGATGCACGTCTTGGGGCACTTCGCGGCACATGCACCACAGCCACAACAGGCATCGCCGAGCTTGGATATCTTCATCTCGTCATAAGACACAGCGAACTCCTAACGAAGGAACGGCAGGCGAGCAGCGAGCATGTTCTTCTCGTCGGCATCGAGTACGAACGCCCACATAGCGGCCATGAACAGGACGGTGTAGACAGCACCCCAGCAGAGGAACAACGCCCATCCAGTGACGGGCACGAAGGCTGATCCCAGCAGGCATGCTGCGAGGACGCAAGCGGAGACCAACAGCACGGGAAGGTTGCGGCGCCAGTAGAAAACCATATCGAGCCCAATCCTCTTCTGGTAATACCAGTTCATAAAGATGCCGTTGCCTAACGAAATGCTCAGAATGTAGGCGATGGCCGGAGCCCAATAACCCAGAACAGGTGACATAGCCCAAGTGAACACAACGTTGACGCCCGCCATGCAGAGATAAACGACGGAGCGAGCCTTGTGCTTGTTCTTGGCGCGCTGAATCTCGATTCCTGTGTTCTGACACAGGGGAATTCCCAGTGGCAGCGCCATGGCGCAGATAAGCCAGTACGCGTCCATGAAGCCCTCGCCCGCCCACTTGGCAATGAAGAAGCGCCCGAGAAGGACGAATCCACAGTACACCCAGCAGAATAGGAACATCTGGTAGCGTCCCACGCGCGTCATGAGTCGGGTGAGTTTAGTGTTGTCATCGCTTGTGGCTACGATACGATTGATCATTGGAACAAAGACATTCGACATCACCGTTGAAAGGGAAACGAAGACGCTACGAACTTGAATTGAAATTGCAAACACTGATACGGTGACGGCACTCGTAAGAGCGCCAAGTAACATATTTGGAACACTCTGGTTAACCAGTTCACAAATCTGATTACCAAATATCCACGCGCTGAACGCGGCAATCGAGAGGAAGAGAGACCCGTCAAAGTGGAAAACATCAAATCTCATGCCAAGCTTTAAGACTGCGAACCTGGCGTTCAGAACCAACAGTGTCAATGCAACTGCAAGCTGCGCCGTCGCAACGCCCGCCGCCCCCATCCCAAGATTGAGCAGCACGAAAGCCACGCCAGGAGTCGCCAAAGATGTGAACATCTGCCTCGACTGTTGAAACTTGAACTGTTCATGGGCAAGAATGTACGCATCGAAGACGGTTGAAAAAAGCGTCACGACGACGTTGAACGACATTATCACCATGAGCTTACCCGCGAGTCCCACCTGGTTGTCCGTGAAACTATCTGAGAAAAATGTCCCAACATTAGCAGAAAAGAGTAGGCCCAGCGCAAGGGCCACGACACAGACCGCAATGTAAAGCATGAGATACATGCCGTTGAGCCTGCGAATGTCGCCCTCGCTACCCTTCGCTCGTTCCTGCGTATAGAAGCGGATGTAGGCCTCGGAAAAGCCGAAGGTTAGAAGTGTAAGCGAGAATACGAACGAGTTGGACGTCTGGTATACGCCGTAGTCAGCCTGGCCCACGAATGCCAGCAGCATGGGCGTATAGACGAGGTTGACCAGGTTCTTGACTATGATGTTTGCATAGCCGAGTATCGCACCGGTCTTACGTTGGCTAACCATGATAGACAATTTCTTTTCTCGATTTGCTGAACAGGGATCGATTAAGGAACGAATCGAATTTTGCGCGCTCAATTCGAAGCTTATCCTCAACATCAAAGGATTTTGGCTCCCCGCTTTCGAGGTAATTCCAATTTGCTTCACGCCAATTACCTAGGCCAAGCTTCTCAGCCAAGGTATCGAATCGATCGCTCATGTCGAATTGCGAACCTGCGCGTTCGAACATCAGAAGCGGCTTATGATATAGGAGCGTAAAGATGCTTCCGTGGTAAGAATCAGTAGCAACAAGCGAGGAGTTCCTTATTAGGTAGATGAACTCAGAAGGTCCACAGGCAAAGAACCGAGGATCCCCCAGAAGATCTACGACCTCCAATCCCGCTCGTTTGCAATATTCGTCGAACATCGCAACCTTGGGAGAATCACTACCGAGAAAGTACTTCAGGGCATAGCGCCTAGGAAGTAAAGCCGCAGGCGCTTCGGCGAGTTTATCCCAATCTGCAGCGTCAAGCATAAGGGTTGGATCGATCAAAACCTCCGCGTCCAACCCAGCGCATTCCTTAATCAATCTTGCGGCGTTCTTCTCCCTAACCGATATGAAATCAAACGCAGCGAGTCTTTCCCTGTATGCGCTTTTTTTCTCCATGGGCAGCTCAGGTGCAGAAATGCTAGCCGAGAGAGACACTTTCTTGACACTTTCGGCAAAGCAAAGAAACATAGCACCATTGCTATCAGGAATGTAAGGGGACCAAATCTGATCGCTTCCGGCTACAAAAGCGTCGAAACCATCAGATTTTCTCGGCGGGAAATCCGGCAAAGAATAATTCGGCTCATATTTAATATGTTCCTCATCGAATCGAAGAAACGCTGAATGCCTCGCTCGTTTGGCCCCCCTCTTACCAGTGAAGCTATCGACAAGAAAAACTTTAACCTGGTGCTTTAGGCTGCAACGTGGCTCGCTTTGGCGAATCGTGCTCGCATCCGCTCCCCTTCTTTGAAGCAGCTCCTGAACAGCAAAATTCTGCAGACGCTGACCATAATTGTCCCCAAAGGTAAAAGTAACAATCCCGACCTTCATATTACCAGTCACTCCTTAGAAAGAACCGACGTACTCTGAGCAATGGACTTCCACCTTTCGACGAGCGCAAGTCCTATAAGCAAGAACAGCAAGGCATTATTTGCCCTCGTAAAACACTGAGTGTAGATTGTCGCAGTTGCCGCAAGCGCAACAAGGGAAAGATAAAGAACGTATGGTCTGCGCCCCCGACACCCGCAAGACACGCAGAAGACATAGAAAGCAAACAGGGCAATAAGGAACCAAACGCCCAGAAGGATGACCAGCGATCCAAAATCAGCTTGGCCGAAATGAGTAAACCCGCAGAAGGCGCCCTCGTGGAATGTTGCTGCGCCCAAACCGATACCAAAAAGCCAGCTTGACGCCAAATTTAAGGCATAACCGATTATTGCAATTCTTTCTCCACTGCCCACCGCATCGGTTCCTATCGAACTAGAGTTTTCCACAAGGTCAAATAACGACAGGACATTGTCATCAAAAAAGTTTGCGAACGATGAATTGCATATGTACAGCAAGAAGACAATTCCCAGCAGGACAGCAAGAAACATCAGGCCCTTGGCGATTCTCATGAAATTGATCGATGACAAACCTTCGGCATAGAAAAGCAGAAGAACGATGGGCATCAAGGCGAACAAAGCCTTGTTGTCGTTCAAGGCGGCAATACCAAGTGAGCTAGCAAGAACCGCCGCCGTGCAACAAACGACGGGGATTCGCAACTCCCCACTTCCATCCCGTATGCTGTTCAAATCAATGAGCAAAACGAAGCACGAGAACAACGCAACGGCATGGGTCGAAGCATACATGAAAAGACCTGAAATCAGGTCTTCATAGAAGGGAATTTGGCCCGTCATGGGGGCGGCCGCCATAAGAGAATATGGGTAATAGACCTGAATTAGGATAACTATACAGTTGACGGCATAGACAACGTTAAAGAAAACAATCCATCGCTGCTTGCCGAAATCCAGCAAATCTGACCCGTTGGTCTTCAGCATCACGATGAAGAGCGCATAGAACAAGAAGGTCTGTATGGCTTTAAGGTTGTATGAGGTCTTACCGGGAACTATGCTCCCAGCAGAGTAACTCAAAACAAGGAGCATCGTAATTAGGCAGACGAGGAAAAGCAGCTTCTTCGGAATCTTCCAGCCACTGAAGATAAGGCGAACTCCAATGAGAAGAAAGATAACGTTATTTACGATTCCGGCCATACCAAGGTATTCAAGCAGAAAAACCTTAGCCATAATCAGACTGATTATCAGTGCATCTATCCCCGACCCTGTTTTTTTCTCAAGAATACTCATATGGCGAACTCTTGTTTTCGTTTCCGTGAATTTGCAGCCTCGATTTTTTTTCGCTCCCGACATGAATAGAAAATACGCAGCGGCAAAGAGAAGCAATTGACTAGCCGGAATCTGTAGGTTCGGCATTGCCTCTCATTTTCGACGGCATTTTGCGCAGTCGGCATGCTCGGTTTCGCCAAAGCAATGAATGCGTCATTGGTCGCGAGGGCCATCGCGCCCCCATCGTGATTAGCGCGGAACCCGTTCAACAACTCCAGCAACTTATCAGGCTCGTCGAGCAGCTGGCACAGCTCCTGCTCCGAAGAAAGAACCTGGCCGCAATGCGTCATACTCACAAACTCAGCTATGTTACCGCTTGATGGACAAGTGATGATAAAAGCATTTGAGGCATATGCCTCCATGCAGGTGTACGAATACGTCTCTAGGCATTGAGACCAAAGTAAAGCAGCATCCACATTCTCGCGTCGCAGCTCGTCAATCATAGCATTGGGTTTACCTGGTGAAAATTCGACGAAGACCCGTCTCATTCCGCTAGGTAAAGGCTTCGTCTCGTTATTGAACACAACGAATTCATATTTTCCCTGGCCACGAAACGCGTCAACAAGGCGACACCAACAGTCCCAGCCTTTTATAGACTGTTGTTTCCCAAGATATGCAACTTTGATCGCATGATTGGGAGGAAGCATCTCCTTGTTGTCAAGATAAATCCCGACGTATCTTTGATGTGGAATTACCGTGCAATGCCCCCTTGCTTCCGGATGGAAAGATTGCACCATTCTTTCGACAACGCTTGAAGGGCAAGCAAATACTATGCGATGAAGCTCGTTGTGCAGAAGCCTCCAGATGCAATCTTCACGAATAATGCTGTCAGCGTAATAGGCACATCCCGCGCATTGTGCGTCGCCCAATCTAGCAGATCCGCATAATTGTGTACTATCCTGTATCAAATTATAGTTTGTACAGCACAGGTAGTAGTCATGCGCATATACGACCAGCTGGACCTTAGGATACGAAGATACTATGCCAGCAATCGATTCAAGGTTCCATCCCATGAAGTGATGGATGTAAATGCATCCCAGTTCATACTCGCCATCGAGCAAACGTCCTACCCTAGCCAAGAAAGCTTCTAGGCTGAAAACTCCTGCGAACTTACCATCGCATATCACACCGAATGAGTTGCTGAAAAGCCTCTTTGCAAATTTAGAAGAACCGCCAATGGGAAATAAGGCAACATACTTGATGCCAGCGTCATTGGCAGCAACCTGATGACTCATAACGACCTTCGGCGTACCCGTACGGTCAATAAGATAGTTCGAAAGCGTTATGGCAATGAACAGTTTCTTCTTTTTCATTCGTTCGGCCCATCCTGCATGATGGCCCGCAATGTCGCATCAAGATATGCATACCCCCACAGTGAATCAGGTTCCAGGTAGGCACCTTCTCCCCACTCGTTCCAAGCGTTTAGAAAGACCATCTTCTTGTCTAAGTCGCGCCTACGGCGCACCTCGTCAATCGTGTCCGCAAGCCATCGTCCATATAGCTCAGGCGTGCTCCCGTGAAAAATCGTTCCTCTGTGATTCCTTCGGGCCGTGTTGTCCCACATGGGCATAACGGCGGGATAGACCTTCTTATCGCGGCTCCAAGTCGCATATCGCTTATTCTCGACCAAATCCGCATAGTCGTAGACGGTGCCGCCGAAATCTTCGCGCAACGGACGCACCTGTTTGGTTATGTTGCGACAGTTGTGCTGCACCTGCTTGGGTTGGAACTCGCTCTCGGCATCAAAGCCAACTGCCGACCAATCAATGTTGGTATCACGCTCTTGCACGGCAATAAGATAGGGTTCTGAGCCGCATTCGTCCTTACAAATGCGGCGCCACTCAGAAATCACATGCTCCGGATCTCGAATAAGCGATGGGCGATACACGGATAGGACGGGCTTGCCGTCTATTCGGAGATATCGCTCATCGCTGAAATCATGGACAACATCCCTCATGAAGGCGGTGTAGTTCTCGGAACTCTGGGTGATCTCCATCAAGACATCGTTGCTCGTACCGCTGAATCGCTTTGTCCAGTTTTCATTCGCCCAGCAATAAAAGAAAGGCATGTCAAGGTTTGAGTCATCCAGAAACATATCTAAAGGTCCTTCGAGAAGTCTCTGACCACCATCGAACCAGTAGTAGTAAAAACAGAAAGCTCCTACGCCATAATTCTTCGCAAGCTCAATCTGCCTTTGCATATTGCATTTCAAGCGCAAATCGTAATAGCCGAGCTCGCCGGGCTTCCTTGGCTGATAATGCCCCGTGAACTGAGGGACGGCCTTGCAAACATTGTTCCACTCAGTGGTTCCTCGTCCCCACCAAGAGTCATTTTGAGCATTGGGGTGGAATTGCGTCAAATAATATGCCACCAACAGCACGTCCGACTTAGCCTCATCATGCCTTCGATAGCCGACGTAGCCCTCGGCACGCGCATCATAACTTTCTAAGACATGCTCGGCGTAAGAGCTCAAAAGGTCATTATCAGCCACAATACGCAAGGAGCCCGCATCGGCTGCCGCTTCGCGTTCGAGAATACGCTCATAACGCCTGACTCTGAGGTTTTCTTTAAATTCAGCGCTCAACGGGAGTTTCCAAAACAAACCTTTAAGCTTCTCGTTGATTTGTCCGCAATTAAAAAGATTCATCGACATTCACCATCACGTATTCCAGCCTCGAGAGAAGAACGACCCAAAGCTTCCGCGATCCGCTCGCTCGCATGTCCGTCGCCGTAGGGATTGGAGGCGCGGGACATGGCGACGTACTCCTCGTCGTCGCAAAGAAGCCTACTGAACTCGCGGTAGATGGCCTCCTCCTCGGTGCCGACGAGCTTCAGCGTGCCTGCTGCCACACCCTCGGGACGCTCGGTGGTGTCGCGCATGACGAGCACGGGCTTGCCCAGGCTCGGGGCCTCCTCCTGGATGCCGCCCGAGTCGGTGAGGATGATGTGGCTGACGGCCATGAAGTTGTGGAAGTCGAGAACCTCGAGCGGGTCGATGATATGCAGCCGTTCGAAGCCGTCAAGCTCCTCGTGTGCCGCCTTGCGGACGAGCGGGTTCATGTGGATGGGGTAGATCGCCTTGGTGTCGGGGTGCTCCTCCATCACGCGGCGGATGGCGCGAAACATGCGGTGCATGGGCTCGCCCAGGTTCTCGCGACGGTGCGCCGTGATGAGGATGAGGCGAGAGCCCTCCGCCCACTCGAGCTCGGGGTGGGTATAGCCATCGCGAACGGTGGTGCGAAGGGCGTCGATTCCCGTGTTGCCGGTGACCCAGATCTTCGACTCCGGCTTGCCCTCGTCCAGAAGGTTCTTCTTGCTGGCCTCAGTGGGGGCGAAATAGTACTCGCTCACGATGTCGACGGCCTGGCGGTTGAACTCCTCCGGCCAGGGGCTGTAGATGTCGTGCGTGCGCAGGCCGGCCTCGACATGCCCCACGGGGATCTGCAGGTAGAAGCATGTGAGTGCGGCGGCGAAGCTGGTCGTGGTGTCGCCGTGGACCAGGACGACGTCGGGCCTCTCGTCCTCGAGGACCGCCTTGAGCTTGAGTAGCACGTCGCAAGTCACGTCGAACAGCGTCTGGCCCGGCTTCATGATTGCCAGGTCGTGGTCGGGAGTCACGTCGAAGACGCGCAGCACCTGGTCCAGCATCTCACGGTGCTGACCGGTGACCGTCACAACCGTGTCGAACTCGTCGGGGCGCGCCCTCAGCTCGTTCACGAGCGGGCACATCTTAATGGCCTCCGGGCGAGTGCCGAAGACGAGCATAACTTTTTTCATATCAGCCTTTCAAAGCAAGTTGATAGCCGTCGAGAGTTTTCTCAGCAGCCTTCTCCCACGTGTATTCCGTAATTACCTTTCGGCCGAAAACCTCGTCGTAATTGACGGCGTAAGCCTCATCCAGCGCAGCCCTGATGGAGGAAGGGCTGCTGACATCGCAATAAAACGCGCTGTCACCGAAATAATCCCGCGTCGTTCCTTTGGGAGATACCACGATATTGCACCCCATAGCGGCTGCCTCCAGACTCACGAGGCCCGGCGTCTCGAACCAACTAGGCAACACGCTCACACGGCACTCGCGGCACAGCTTGTAGATGTCTTCGTTGGGAATTTGCTCGATCCATTCCATGTTCGGATTGGCTTCTATCTCCGACACAACCTTGTTCGCATACTCGATATGCCCGGGAGACTTCTTTCCCACAAAGACGACCTTGTAATCCGACCCCTCCACCGCCTTGATTAGGTTGAGCTGGTTCTTGCGAATGTCGATGCGGCCGATGCAAACAATCCATCCACTGAATCGCTCGTATCCTGTTGATTCAACCTCTTTCGCGGCCTTAATGCTCGCGACGTCGACGGCGTTGGGGACGACCACATAGTTGTCGGTGCGAAAACCGAGATGAGCCGCTATCTGGTCCATCTCGGTCTTTGCATTCGGCAGGAACACATCGCAGTTGTCCAATATCTCGAGCTGCATCTTTTGGAAGCTATGTGTCATAAGGTAGCGTGCACCCTCGCTGCGCTCCCCGCGCAAGACGTACTTTCCGAAGGCCTTGAGGCGCTCCATTCCATCGACGCTAAGATGTTTTCCCAAAAAACCTCTCAGGCCGTTTGCTGCGCTTTTTTCGAAGCTGTCAGTCGGCCAGTAAATCGTGGAGAGCACGACAGGCTTTCCGGCCTCCTTGGCGTTTTTCGACTGGATGAAAGTTTCCTGGACCCGCGTGAGGTTGAACAAGTGGACCACATCGTATCCAGAAACATCGGGTCGCAAGTCCAAGGACAGGTCGACATCAATACCCTTTGATTCAAGGGCCTCCTTCGTCTTTACAAGTTGTGTCGTGTCACCGCCCGCTAGATCAAAAACGTTTTGGCGGGTCTGCATCAGTACTTTCACAGCTGCTCCATATTTGTTTTTTCAGAAGAGCCAAACAGGTATTCTTCGAGCTCATCCTCCCAGTCGGGCATGTGGAAGCCGACCGACTCGAGCTTGGACAGGTCGAGCGCGGAGTGGACCGGGCGCGGGGCGACGGGGCCGGCGGCGCTCGCGTAGTAGTCGGCAGT
>OCHL01000488.1_pt1 | contig 37005 bp, 30 predicted proteins | sample 1538421 | NCBI WGS metagenome assembly OCHL01 (sample SAMN04571690, study PRJEB22368) | human gut metagenome | biome: human gut; material: stool | host: Homo sapiens | place: Luxembourg | collected 2012-06-01 | reverse complement strand
ACGGTTCAGGACGGAAGCTGTTCACCCGTCCGCTTCTGCCGTCTGTCCGTGATCTTCTGATCACCGCAGGCATCCTGAGCTGCATCACGCTCATCGGCTTCTTTTTCCTGCAGCTGGACTTTGCGCGTTATAACATTATTATGCTCTATATGCTGGGGATGCTGTTCACCGCATTGTGTACCAGCGGTTACACCTGCGGTGTGCTGGGGTCCGTTGCCAGCGTAGCATTGTACAATTTCTTCCTGACCGAGCCATACCTGACATTCCATGCGTATGACCCCGGTTATCAGGTTACGTTTGCCCTGATGCTGACCTCTGCAATGATTACCTGTACGTTGACGACACGGTTGAAAGACCATGCAAAAATGTCTGCGCAGGCAGCATTCCGGACAAAAGTACTATTTGATACGAATCAGCTTTTACAGAAAGCCAAAAGTGAAGAAGAAATCTTTTCACTGACGGCTTCCCAGCTGATGAAGCTGCTGAACCGGAGCCTGATCGTCTACCTGGAACAAAACGGAGGTCTTGGGGCAGAACAGGTTTTTGGAGTTGACGGGGAAACGGCGCAAAACATCTTTTCTGCACCGGAAGAACGGGATGCAGCAAACTGGACGTTTGCCAACAAAAAGCGTTCCGGTGCAGGCACGGATAGCTACCCGGATGCAAAGGGACTTTATCTTGCACTTCGGACCGGAGGCGGCGTGTTTGGAGTGATCGGGATCGATCTGTCCGAAAAACCGCTGGATGCCTTTGAAAACAGTGTGCTGCTTTCCATTCTGGGCGAAGGTGCGCTGGCCATCGAAAACCGCAGAAACGCGCTGGAAAAAGAGCAAGCTGCATTGCAGGCAAGGAATGAAGAACTGCGGGCAAACCTGCTGCGCACGATCTCCCATGACCTGCGCACCCCGCTGACCTCCATTTCCGGCAATGCCAGCAATCTGCTTTCCAACGGAGAAACGCTGGATACAGAGACCCGGAACAAGATCTGCACCGATATTTTTGACGATGCACAATGGCTGATCGGTCTGGTGGAAAATCTGCTTTCCATCACCCGCATTGAAGATGGGCGGATGAATCTGCAGATCTCGCCGCAGCTGATGGACGAAATGATCGAAGAAGCACTGCATCATGTCAACCGGAAAAGCTGCGAACACACCATCACAACACAGTATGGGGACGAGATCCTCCTGGTCAATGTGGATGCACGGCTGATCATGCAGGTCGTTGTCAATCTGGTGGATAACGCCATCAAATACACCCCCGTAGGCTCGGTCATTCAGATCTCGGCTTACCGGAAAGACCATCAGGTCGTAGTGGACGTTGCAGATAACGGCCCCGGCATTCCGGATCGCGCAAAAGCACAGGTGTTCGAGATGTTTTATACCGGGCAGAGCCGTATTGCAGACAGTCACCGCAGCCTTGGACTGGGCTTGCCCCTCTGCCGTGCGATCCTGACGGCCCACGGCGGAACATTGACCCTGCGTGACAACATTCCCAATGGCAGTGTCTTTTCCTTTGCATTGCCGCAAAGCGAGGTGAACATTCATGAATAAGCCGTCCATTCTGGTCGTAGAGGATGATGTTCCGGTACGGTGTCTGATCACAACGACCCTGAAGGCCCACGGCTATAAATATCTGACTGCTTCCAATGGGGAAACGGCGATCATGATGGCCACCAGCCACAACCCGGACATCATGCTGCTGGATCTTGGACTGCCCGATATAGACGGCATTGAGGTCATCCGCAGCGTCCGCACATGGTCGAACCTGCCCATCATCGTCCTGAGTGCCCGGAGCGAAGATTCTGATAAGATCGAGGCACTGGACAATGGCGCAGACGATTATCTGACAAAGCCGTTTTCCGTGGATGAGCTGCTGGCAAGACTGCGTGTAACGCAGCGCCGATTGAATCTGCTGGCTTCTGACGGCATAAATAGTCCGGTTTTTGTCAATGGTCCTTTGAAGATCGACTTCTCGGCAGGCTGCGTCTGGCTGAGCGAGAATGAATTGCATTTGACCCCCATCGAGTACAAACTGCTGTGTGTGCTGGCGCATAATGTGGGCAAAGTGCTGACGCATACCTCCCTCACGCAGAAAGTATGGGGCAGTACGCAGGAAAATGACATTGCCTCCTTGCGTGTTTATATGGCATCCCTGCGCAAAAAGCTGGAACGATGCCCGAATGCGCCGCATCTGATCCAGACCCATGTTGGCGTAGGATACCGGATGCTGCGCGTGGAAAATGATGAAGCATAGCAAAAAACAGGGTGCGCCCCTGAATAGGACGCACCCTGCCAAAATCCACATACGATAACGATATGTACAGCAGGGAGTTCCCCGTCGGGGACGCTCTGTTTCTCTTGGGTAGCTTGAGCGAGCGACAACCACCAGCTCCGCTGGTGGAATAAAAACGGCTTTAGCTCTAGACAAAGAGAAACCTCCCCGTAGAATAGAGTGTGGGTTTGCCAACCACATTCTAGGAACAGGGAGGTTTATCTTTGAAATGAAAGATAACAAAGACGTAGATAGTTTAAGCCATACCAGGTGGAGATGTCAATACCATGTGGTGTTTGCACCGAAATATCGGAGAATGGTAATTTACGGTCAGATCAAAAAGGATATAGGGCAGATACTGCGCCAGTTGTGCGAACAAAAAGGTATTGAAATCATTGAAGCGGAGGCCTGCCCTGACCATATCCATATGCTGATAAGTTTTCCACCGAAGTACAGCATTTCCTACGTCATGGGATATCTCAAAGGAAAGAGCAGTCTCATGATTTTCGACAGACATGCAAATCTGAAGTATAAGTATGGCAATCGGCATTTCTGGGCCAGGGGATACTTCGTGGATACGGTAGGAAAGAACAAAAAGAAAATCCAAGAGTACATTAAAAATCAACTGCAACAGGACCAGATTGCCGATCAGTTGAGCCTTAAGGAGTTCGTGGACCCGTTTACGGGTAGCAAGGAAACTAAGGCGTAAATAAAAGGGCCCCTTGAGGGGCCTGCCACGAGACCGGAATGCAGTTGGCAGACCCATTCGTGGCCCCTTAAGGGGCTTTGCTAGTATTATGCCCTTCTAGGGCTTACTCAAGCCACCGGCTCAGCCGGTGGTTTTGACTATACTGGGTAAAAACGCAAAGGAGCGTTGTATGGCTGAACATTATTTTTCGCAGAACGGCCTGACCGCCTGCTGTACCGATACCACCATCACTCTGTTCTGGGATAAGCCTGCAGCCGCCGGGGCCGTGGAGACCTATACAGTTTTGCGGAACGATGCCGCAGTGGGCACAACCGTCAAAACGCATTTCACGCTGGAACATCTCCAGCCGGAGACGGAGTATGTGCTGTTCGTCCAGTGGCGGGGCGGCGGCATCGGCGAGCTGACGGTCCGCACCACACCCGTCAAACACCGTTTGAATGTGACCGCCGCGCCCTATTTTGCCGTAGGTGACGGCAAAACCCTGAACACCGCCGCCCTGCAAAAAGCTATGGACGACTGCAAGGAAAACGAGTGCGTCTACTTTCCGGCGGGCATCTACATGACCGGTGCTTTGCGGCTGCACAGCAATATGGAGCTGTATCTGGACGAAGGAGCCGTCCTGCAGGGCACTGCCGAGCCGGAAGATTACCTGCCCCGCATCCCCAGCCGATTTGAGGGTACCGAGATGGAGTGCTACAGCAGCCTGCTGAATCTCGGCACGCTCGACCATACCGCTGGGCCGAACTGCGAAAACATCATCCTGCGGGGCAAGGGCACCATTGCTTCCGGCGGCAGGCTGCTGGCAAGCCGCATCATTGAAAATGAGCGGGCACGCCTGAAAGAATACCTTGCGCAGAACGCAGACCTCGTGTCCACCTGCGAGAACGCCGACACCATTCCGGGCCGCGTCCGGCCGCGCCTTGTCAACATGAGCAATTGCCGGAACATCTGGATGCAGGGGCTGACCTTTGCCAACGGTGCCAGCTGGAACCTGCACATGGTCTACTCTGACCAGATCGTCACCGACCACTGCACCATCAAATCGGACGGCGTGTGGAACGGCGATGGCTGGGATCCGGATTCCTCCACCAACTGCACGATCTTCGCCTGCGAGTTCTGCACCGGCGACGATGCGGTGGCCATCAAGTCCGGCAAGAACCCGGAGGGCAACATCATCAATCGCCCGACGAAGCACATCCGGGTGTTCGACTGCCACAGCGGTTTCGGCCACGGCATCTGCATTGGCAGCGAGATGAGTGGCGGCGTGGAGGATGTGAAGATCTGGGACTGTGATATGGCGGTGTCCACCTCCGGGCTGGAGATCAAAGCCACCCAAAAGCGCGGCGGCTACGTCCGGGATGTGGAAGTGCGGGACTGCACCCTTTCCCATGTGATGGTACATTCGGTAGGCTACAACGATGATGGCATTGGCTCCGATGTGCCGCCTATTCTGGAAAACTTCAGGTATGAACGGGTCACTCTGCTGGGCCGGTACATCGACCACGACCATGTGTGGCATTTCTGCCCGGCCATTGAGCTGTGCGGCTTTGACGAGCCGGGGTACGAAGTGAAGAACATCCGGTTCAGGGATGTGGTGTTGGAAGACAACAACGGCCCTGCCCAGAACATCCAGATGCAGCACTGCCAAAATGTCAGCTTTGAAAATGTCACTGTGAGGTCTGGCAGCCAACCGGAATGACCCGGATTCAGATGTCGGGATTCTTCAGAAAAGCGGTCGCTTTTTTGCAGCCGCTTTTTATTTTGCTATGTTACAATAGAGCCGTAGAGAGGTGAATGCAGAATGCTGTTTGGTCGGTCCGAATTCATCCCGGAGGGCGCGGGCATCAGCCCGGACACGCCCCGCAAAAAGGGCCTTGCCCGATTGGTCGAGATCATGAGCCGCGACCTGGACGGCATTTTTCTGTCCGGTTCGCTGGCCCTGCTGGCCTGTGTCCCGGCGGCGGCTCTGGTGGGCATTGCCGTCTGGATGGGCAGCCTGCCGCTGTGTCTGCTGGCCGCCTGCTGTACCGGCTGGCTGGTCGGCCCGGCGCTGACCGGCCTTTACGACACCATCCTCCGGGCCCTGCGGGATGAGCCGGGCTTCTGGTGGCACACCTACAAGCGGGTGTGGAAGCAGAGCTTCAAAAGCAGCTTTCTCCCCGGCATGATCTTCACCGTGCTGTGGGCTTTGGTGGGTTATGCGGCCTTTGCCCTGCCGCTGATGGCCGATGTGTCCACCAGCTTTGTATGGATCCTGTTATTGGACGCCGTGCTTTTGCTGACGCTGGGAAGTTACTTCTGGATGCAGAGCGCACTGTTTGAGAGCTGTGTCAGCAGGAAGCTTTCCAACTGCGTGCGGATGCTGCTCGGCTTTCTGCCCCAGACCGTGCTTTCGGCCGTGTTTCAGCTGGGCTACTGGCTGTTGATGGCGGCCGTCATCCCGCGCTGCGCCTTTGTGTTTTTGCTGACCGGGCTGTGGGTGCCCAATCTGCTGGCCATGATGGCCGTGTATGCACCCGTTGAGAAAAGCCTGCACCTGGAAGCAAAGATTCACGATGTGCAGAACCGCTGAAAGCCCTTTTTCAAGCTATTTTCTTCTCCTTCTTTATAAACTTGCATTCTCCATTCTGCAAAAATGGCCGTCCCGATCAGGGCGGTCATTTTTGCAACGGGGGGATTTTTTCTGCGCACACTCGCAGGGGATAGCAGATACGGCGTGCGATTCTTTTCGGGGAAGCGGAAGCTTTGCGTAGTCTTTTGATCGTTTCTCCCGCAGCACTTTCTTCTGGAATGTGTTTTGTGGTATTGAGCGGCGGGAGAGACATTTGGCACCGAGCGGATAGCCGAATGCCCGAATGCCGGGAATGCGGTCTCCGCTGGTTCCGCGAACCGTTTGGTGCGCTGCCGGATGAGCGTGACTACCGGAAAACCTGCTCACAGAGGTCTCCGCCTGGCTCCCCGGCAAGTCCCAGGCAGCCCGCCGAGGGCAGCGCGGGGGCTATTCCGCAGAGGGATGGAAAATCTTTGTGACCGCCGTCTCCGGGCCTGCCTTGCCCCATGCTCGACCGCACTGCCCGGCAGCGGCCGGAGCAACGCAAAGACGGCCCGTTCAACAAAACTTCCGCACGCAAAAACCCCGCCCCCATACACTGCGCGATGCAATGCACGGGGCGGGGTTTTGCTTCAGATGATATTTCTTAGGAGAGAATGCTTAGTGGATGAACACAGGGCCCAGCGGGTTTGCGATGGGGCTGACGTAACCGCCCAGCAGCTTGGGGATGGCAAGGCTGATGTCGGGGACGTAGGTCAGCAGCAGCAGTGCAACGAACATGCACAGGTAGAACGGCAGGGTAGCCTTGACCACCTTTTCCATGGGACGCTTTGCCACGGCAGAGCCGATGAACAGAACGGAGCCGACGGGAGGAGTCAGCAGGCCGATGCCGCAGTTCAGCACCACGATGATACCGAACTGGATGGGGTCGATGCCGATGGAGGTGGCGATGGGCAGCAGGATGGGGGTGGCGATCAGGATGATGGGAGCCATATCCATGATCATGCCCAGAACCAGCAGGATCAGGTCGATGAGCAGTGCGATGATGTAGGGGTTGTCGGTGAGGTCGGTGATGGCGTTAGCAGCCAGATCGGGCACGTGCAGGATGGTCAGGCAGTTGCCGAACACAGCAGAGGTGGCGATGAGGATCAGCACGATGGACAGGGTGTTGACGCACTCGTCCAGAGCGTGCCACACGCCCTTCCAGTCCAGGCCCTTGTAGATGAACACGGACACGAACAGGGAGTAGATAACAGCGATAGCAGCGGACTCGGTGGCGGTGAACACGCCGCCGACCACGCCGAACACCACGATGATAACAGCGGCCAGAGCCCAGATGGAGGTGCCCAGCTGCTTGATAAAGCGCTTGATGCTGAAGGGATCACCCTTGGGGTAGTTGCGCTTTACAGAGATGATGTAGGAGCCGATCATCAGCACGATGGCCAGCAGTGCGCCGGGCAGGTAACCTGCCAGGAACAGGCTGCCCACGGAGATACCACCGGCGGTGGTAGCGTAGATGACCATGTTGTGGCTGGGAGGAACCAGCAGGCCCTCGCAGGAGGAGGTGATGGTAACAGCGGTGGAGAAGTCGGCACCGTAGCCCTGGTCCACCATCATGGGGATCATGATGGAACCGATGGAAGCGGTATCGGCAGAGGCGGAACCGGAGATGCCGCCAAAGAAGTAGGAAGCCACGATGTTGACCATGGCCATGCCGCCGCGCATCCAGCCCACGCAGGCGTCAGCCAGAGCGATGAGCTTTTCAGAGATGCCACCGGAGCCCATGAGCACGCCCATGGTGATGAAGAAGGGAACAGCCATCAGGCTGAAGGAGGAGATGCCCTTGACCATCAGGCGGCAGACGTCGGTCAGTGCCTGGCCCTGCACCAGCATACACAGCACGCTGGACAGGCCAACGGCGTATGCAATGGGGAAGCGCAGGAAGATCATAACAAAGAAGCTGACAAGAAGGACAATGATCGCCAGTGTCTGAGCTGTCATATTACATTTCCTCCTTTACAAAAAAGCTCTTGATGTGGTTGTACAGAGATTCGATCTCAAAGATGATCATGGCAACGCCAGCCAGCGGCACCGGGAAGTACATCCAGAAGCGGCTCAGCCAGGGCATGGACACATAGAAGCCACGGCCGCCCAGGGTGGTGGCGTAGTTCCAGCCCACCACCATCATCACCACGCCCAGGATCATCACGGCCACATCGGACAGGATGTCCAGAGCCTTGACCACTTTCTTGGGCAGGTACATATCAAAGGCAGTCATGCGGATGTGAGCACCACGGCGGATGGCCAGAGCAGCACTCAGCACTGCCATGTAGCTCATGCAGGTCAGGACGACCTCCTCAGACCAGGAGGGGTCCGGGATAAAGGAGACGTAACGGCCAATGACCGACATGGTGGTAATGAGGATATCTGCGATCAGCAGGATCTTACAGATGAACAGGACCACTTTGTAGGTGATGTCGTACGCCGGCTTGATCTTATCCAGAGTGGTAAAGATTTTCGGCATAGGAATTCCTCCATATAAAAACCCGGCGGGTCTGCGGGCGTATTCCCGTAGTCCCCCGCCGGGCTATGTACTACTTTAGAACACGAAGGCGATTCGATCAGGCCTTCATATCCAGCAGCTGCTGGTACAGCTCAGCCTGGTCAGAGGTGTTCTCGCTGATGACCTTGGCGCAAGCCTCCTGCCAGGGAGCCTTGTCGGGAACATCCACAACGTTGCAGCCGGAAGCCTTCAGCTCATCCAGGACCTTGTTCTCCTCGGTCTCGGACAGGTTTGCGTTGAAGGACTGGGTGTCGGCAGCAGCCTCCATGATGGCGGCCTGCTGGTTCTCGGTCAGCTTGCCCCATGCATTGTCGGTGATGACAGCCTGCACAGCGCCCAGGGTGTGGCCGTCCAGGATCAGGTTGTTGGCGACCTCGGGGAATGCGTTGGACTTGTAGTTTGCGATGGGCTGCTCAGCGCCATCCACAACGCCGGTCTGCAGTGCGCTGTACAGCTCACCGAAGGAAACGACGGTGGGGTTCGCGCCCAGACCCTCGACCATGCCGTTCATGACGGGGTCGTTGGACACGCGCAGCTTCAGGCCCTTGAAGTCCGCAATGCCGGAAACGGGGTTGACCGTGAAGAAGTGACGGAAGCCCTCCTCGCCGTAGAACATGCCGCGGACGGGCAGGCCCAGCTCCTGGGGCTCGTTCAGGAACTCAGGTGCCAGATCGCTGTTGGCAAAGTTCCAGAAGTGTGCGCGGTTCTCAAAGGTGAAGGGGATGCTCAGCAGCTTGGACTTGTTGCAGCCGTAGCTGGTCAGTGCGAAAGCGGAGATACGGCTCATATCGATGGAAGTGGAACCGCCCAGAATGGCGTCCAGAACGTCGTTCTCAGAACCCAGAACACCGGAAGCCTGCACGTCGATGACGACGGAACCGCCGGTCAGCTCCTCGACCTTCTCCTTGAAGTGAGAAGCGGTCTGGCCAACGATGGTGTCCAGCGGGTTGACCTCGGCGTAGACCAGAGTCACCTTGGGATCGTTTGCAGCAGCAGCGGCATCACCTGCGGTAGAAGCAGCAGTGGAAGCTGCGGTAGAGGTGGAAGCAGCGGTGCTGTTGGAAGAACCGCCACATGCGGTCAGGGCCAGAGCAGCGGCGGAAACACCGGCGGCTGCCAGGAAGCTGCGACGAGAGATCATTTTCATAAGTTTATCCTCCTAAAAATTTTCCTCGGGACGCTGCATGTTGCACAGGTCTGCAGCGCCTTCATCAACTGTTCACACTTTAGCAAAATTTTTTTACTTTCACAAGGGGTTTCAAAAAATGTCCTGTTTTTCGAAAGAATGTGAAGATAATCCCTGTTGAAAATAAACAAACAAAAATCCAAGTCTTTAGCAAATTCAACCAAAGACTTGGATTCAAGAATGGATATTTCATGCCTGCTGGATGCGCCGGATCATCTCGGCCTGTTCGCTGAACTGGTCGTACAGCGGCTGGACGGCGTCCCGGAACTTCTGTTTCTCGGCGTCGGAGAGCAGGGTCACTTCCACGCCCCAGGCCCGCAGGTCGGCTTCGGCCTGGGCTTCCCGCTGGGCCCAGAGGCGGCGCTCCAGCTGGGCGCTTTCCCGCGCGCATTCCTGCACGATGGCCGGGAAGGAGGCATCCAGCGCGGCCAGTTTTTCCTGCGCGGCCCGGCTGGAGATCTGGATCTCCGGCACGCGGGTGTGCTCGTCCTGCAGAAAATAGGGTGCCACCTCATAGTGGCTCATGGCTTCGTAGCTGGGCCAGTTGTTCTCGGCCCCGTCGATCTTCCGGTTGTGCAGGGCGGCATACACATCGCTGTACACCACCTGCACCGACACCGCGCCCATGGCTTCCACCATGTCGCTCATCATGTCCGACTCCTGCACCCGCAGGGTCAGCCCCTGCAGGTCGGCAAGGCGGGTGACCTTTTCCCGGGTGTAAAAGCTGCGCACACCGGCGTCGAACCAGGAGAGCCCCACCAGATCGACTGCATCCAGCATGGCGAGGAATTCGTCGCCGATGGTGCCGATCAGCACCCGCCACATCTGGGCGGCATCCTCGTAGAGGTAGGGCAGCTGCAGCACGCTCAGCGCCGGGACATACTCGGCCAGCTGGCTCAGGGAGATGCGGGCAAAATCAATGCCGCCGAACTGCATCTGCTGGATGACGCTCTGCTCGGCCCCCAGTTCACCGCCGCTGTAAACGGCTACCTTCACCCGGCCGCCGGTCCGCTCGTTCACAAGGTCCGCAAAGGCAAGGGCCGCCTGGGTGGTAGGGTAGTCCTCGGGCTGGTTCTCGGCATAGCGCAGGATGAGCTCCGGGCCGGAGGCAGCTTCTTCCTGCCGGGCGGCGGCGCAGCCGCACAGGCCCAGCGCGGCCCCGGCGGCGGCCAGCAGCACCTGCCGCCGGGAGATGCACCCGCTCACAGAACGCCCTCCGGGTGGTGCTCGCCGATTTTTTTGCTGACCCGGCGGCGGTACTGGGTGGGCGTTTCGCCGGTGCGCTTTTTGAAGGCGCGGGCAAAGTAGCTGGCGTCCTCGTAGCCCACCATGGAAGCCACCTCGGCCGAGGAATGGAACGGGTCGGTGAGCAGTTCTTTGGCCGCATTGATGCGCAGCTCGGTCAGACAGTCCAGAAAGTTCATCTTCTGGTACTTTTTGAACTGTGCCGACAGGTATGCCGGGCTGATGTGCAAAATCTCGCCCACGCTGTCCAGCGAGATGTCGAACATGTAGTTGTCTTCCAGATACCGCCGCACATGGTCCATGACCAGGGCATTCTGGCTGCTTTCCGGGGTGTCCGCCTCCGGCTGGCCTTCTGCAGCTGCGGCGGGTTCCGGCTCGGGCTGCACCGGGGCCAGCGTTTCCAGCTTGCGCTCGGTCTCGATCTGGCGGATAGCCCGGCGGATGGAAGCTTCCAGTTCGTCCGGGTCCACCGGCTTGAGCAGGTAATCGCAGGCACCCAGGTGCACCGCCTCGTGGGCGTACTGGAACAGGCTGTAGGCGGTGACGAAGATCACCCGGCAGCCCGGCCGCTGGGCCAGCACGGCCCGGGCCGCATCCAGGCCGCTCATGCCCGGCATCTCGATGTCCATCAGGATCAGGTCCGCGCCCCACAGAATGGCGGAGTCGGCAGCTTTGCGGCCGTTTTCCGCTGTTTCCAGCACCACCTGATGTTCATCAAATCGGCGGGCCACCATCTCGGTCAGGGCGTCCCGCTCCAGTTTTTCATCATCTGCGATCAGCAGGCGTATCATCCTCAAATTCCTCCTCTACGATCTCCACAAGGGGCAGATAGATGCTCACGGCTGTGCCGAACCCGGGCCGCGAGCGGATCACGAAGCGGCAGCGCTTGTCCAGCAGCTGCAGCCGCGCCGCAACATTGTACACACCAATATGCTCCCACCGGTCCCGGGGGCTGGCAAGGCCCTCCTGCAGCTGGGCCAGCTTTTCTGGCTCGATGCCAAGCCCATTGTCACACACGCTGATGCGCAGCAGGCCCTTCGCCCGCAGCGGTGCGATGCGGATGCGCACCGTGCCGCCCTCCTCTTTGGGGGCGATGCCGTGCTTGAACGAGTTCTCCACAAGGGGCTGCAGGATGAAGGAGGGCACCATGGTCTCGGTCAGGTCCAGCGAATCCGAGATGCACCAGCGCATCCGCACCCGGTCGCCGAAGCGGACGTGGTAAATGGAGTAGTATTCGTCCACGATGCGCACCTCCCGCGCCAGCGGCACCTGCTCGTCGTTGCTCATCAGGCTGTAGCGCAGCAGGTGGGAAAGCGCCATGATCAGCGCCTGGGTGCGGTAGCCCTTTTCCGTGCTTGCAGTCTGCTGGATCACGTTCAGGGTGTTGAACAGAAAATGCGGGTCGATCTGGCTGCGCAGCTGCTGCATCCGGCTGCGCTCCATGCGGTTCTGCAGCTCCAGCGCTTCGGTCTTCTGGCGGTGCAGCTCCCGCTCCATCTCGTTGCGCTCCTGCAGGGTGTTCATCTGCTGGGCCATGGAGTGCTTCATTTTGTTGAAGGCGTCGGTCAGCTGGACGATCTCGCGGCCGCCGCCGGGGATCGGCACGTCCGGTGCATCGTATTTGCCCGCCACGATGTCGCGGGACGCACCGATCATCTGCTGCACCGGGTCCAGCAGCCGGATCACCGACCAGGCCATGAAGCAGCCCAGCACCAGGCAGACGGTGGCCACCACGGTCTGGGCCCACTTCACCCGGCCGCTGAGGGCGGACACCTCAGTGTAGGTGCCCTGGGCGTCCGAGATGGCGGTGTTCAGCAGCTGCTGGGTGTACTGGCGCAGGTAGCTGCCGCAGGGCAGGACCTGGTCGTAGTAGAGCCGGGCGGCTCCGGCGTCATCGCCGGTGCGGACGGCAGCTTCCAGCTGTTCCACAAGGGCGGTGTAGCTTTTATAGGTGGTGCACACGGCGCTGTAGAGCAGATATTCTTCCTCGCTCACGGTCTCGAGGCTGCCGTCGATGCGCCACAGCCAGGCGTCGGTGGTGGAAAACGCGCTGTCCAGCCCGCTGAGCAGGGCGTCGGCGTCGCCGTACTCCCAGCGGTAATCGCCAAGGACGGTCAGCCCGCGCTCCACGCCGCCTTGGAACCGGCTGATGGCGTTGAACTGGCCCATCTGGTCGTCCAGCCGCTGCATCACGGTGCCGGACTGATAAAAGCTGAGAAAGATCTGGACGGCCAGTGCCAGCAGAAAGGCAGCCAGCCCCAGCGTGATACGCTGCTTCAGCGTCATGGAACGATGCACCGTTTTCCCTCCCTGGCAAAAAATTTTAGCAGGTAACACCTTATTCTAACACGCAGGGTGCGCGGTTGGCAAGGCTTACCCGCGCCGCAGAGTAGGGAAAACTGCGGCCGGGGCAAAGGCCGCCGCTTTTCTGCCGGGACATTTTGGTGTATAATGGAGCCAACATCCCCGCCCTGCGGGAAAAGGAGGACGTTTTCATGATCCAATTCGGCCTGCGTCTGCATGACGCCGAAAAGCTGCCGCTGGAACAGGTGCTGCCGCTGGTGCGCCAGAAGGGCTTCACCTGCGCCCACGTGGCCCTGAGCAAGTCCCTGAAAGAGGTGCCCAACACGCCCGGTGCCCTGACACCCGGCTATGCGCTGTATCTGCGGCACCAGTTCGAGAAGAATGGCATTGACATTGCGGTGCTGGGCAACTACCTGAACCTTGCCCACCCGGATGTGGACGCCCTGCACGCCATTCAGGAAAAATATTACGCCCACATCCGCTTTGCAAGCCTTTTGGGCTGCGGCATGGTGGGCACCGAGACCGGTGCGCCCAATGCCGAGTACAAGTTCTGCCCGGAGTGCCGCAGTGATGCTGCGCTTTCCACTTTTATCAAGAACTTCAAGCCGGTGGTGCGCTGTGCCGAACAGTACGGCGTGACCATTGCCATCGAGCCGGTGGTCAAGCACATCGTGTATGACGCCAAGCGCGCCCGCACCGTGCTGGACGAGATCGGCAGCCCGAACCTGCAAATTTTGTTCGACCCGGTCAACCTGCTGAACATGGAGAATGTGGATCGCCGCGAGGAAGTGTTTGCCGAGGCCATCGAACTGCTGGGCAAGGATATTGCGATGATCCACTTCAAGGATTTCCTGCGCAAGGATGCCGGCGGCCAGCTGGCGGCCACCGGTGCCGGGCAGGGCGGCATGGGCGATTACCGCACCATTCTGCGCTTTGCAAAGCAGGAAAAGCCCTATATCTTCGCCACGCTGGAAAACACCACGCCGGAAAACTCGGTGCAGTGCCTGCAGTACCTGCAGAAGCAGTACGACGAGTGCTGATGTTCTGATAAAAATGCAGAAAGCCCCTCACCAAACGGTGAGGGGCTTTCTCTATGGGAGATCACTCGAGATCAAGCTTATTCTGCATCAGCCAGCTGGTGGCGGCAAAGTAGACCGCGCACAGCACCAGGTCGGCAGCCAGTGCGGCCAGCACGGCCCAGAGATAGGTCTTGTTGCCGGTGACCGTGTACACGATGCTGCCGTCCCCGGCGGATGTGCTGAACACCAGGTCCAGGCCGGTGTTGGTGGTGTTATAGGGCAGCAGGTTCAGCAGCTGGTTCTGCAGCACGTTCAGCACCACAAAGGCTGCAATGCTCACCGCTACGAAATATTTTTTGCACCAGTGGCCGATCATGCAGGCCGTGTAGATGCACAGGATGGAGCAGGTGAGGGAAGCCAGCCATTCCAGCACCATGAGCACCAGCGTAACGCCGTAACCCTTGATGACAGAGCTCAGCAGCTTGCCGATCTCGCTGCCGTAGCGGGAGAAGGCGTGGAAAAATTCAGACACGGCAGCGGAATTGAGGGTCCCGAACAGACTGAACAGAACAAAGGACAACAGCACGACAACAATGCTGCACAGCACCCAGACGATGCTGGGAATGAGCTTGGCGAGAATGAGCTGCGCATTGCTCACAGGCAGGGTGTGCATCAGGTAGCCTTCGCGGCCCAGCAGATTGCGGGTGAAGCGCTGGATGATGCTGAGAACGGTCATGACGGCGATGGCCACGCCAAGCGCCAGATACACGAGCATCAGCACGGCAATGGGGGCGGTGTGCACCAAAAGGGCGGGGATCTGGAAGGAAACGCCCATGAGGACCGCCACGGCCAGAATGGCCAGATACAGCCCGCCGTACACGCGGCCGGTGGCCTTGAACTCGTATTTTAACAGTTTCTTCAGCATTTGAATACCTCCCGGAAATATGCATCCACACTCTTGCCCTCGGTCTCGCGCAGTTCTTCGGCGTTGCGGTGGGCGAACACTCTGCCGTCCTTCAGGAAGATGGCCTCGTCCAGAATGGGCTCGATGTCGCCGATGAGGTGGGTGGACAGGACGACCGTTGCGTCCTTTTGGTAGTTGTTCAGGATGGTGGAAAGGATGTAGTCCCGGGCGGCCGGGTCCACGCCGCCGATGGGCTCATCCAGCAGGTAGAGCCGGGCGTTGCGGCTCATGGCCAGGATGAGCTGCACCTTCTCCTTGTTGCCCTTGGAGAGGGTCTTGAGCTTTGCCTTGGGGGAGAGGTTCAGCTTTGCCAGCATCTCGCTGGCCTTGGCGGGGTCAAAATCGGCGTAGAAATCGCCGAACATCTCCACCAGCTGCTCCACACGCATCCAGTCCGGCAGCCAGTCGGCGTCCGGCAGGTAGGAGACAAGGGCCTTGGTGTCCGGGCCGGGGGCCATGCCGGCGATTTTGATGCTGCCGCCGGTGGGCTGCAGCAGGCCGTTGGCCAGCTTGATGAGGGTGGTCTTGCCGCTGCCGTTGGGCCCCAGCAGACCCACGATGCGGCCAAAGCTCACATGCAGGTCCACACCGTCCAGTGCGGTCTTGTCTTTTTCATAGCGCTTGGTCAGCGCTTCACAGGTCAGAATTTCACTCATCGCGGTTCTCCTTTGCGTCCCAGTGTTCCAGCAGCGCGGCGGCCTGAGCGGGACTGTAGCCAATGCCGCGCATCTTTTCGAGAAAATCGGCCGCCAGCGTCTGGGCTGTGTCGGCGCGGAGCTGTTCGATCAATGCGGTATCCTCCGTGACAAAGCGGCCTGCCGTGCGCTCGGTGCGCACCAGGCCTTCGGTTTCCAGCTGGGCCAGGGCCCGCTGCATCGTGTTGGGGTTTACCCCGGCGGCGGCGGCCAGGTCGCGTACGGAATCCAGATGACCGCCGGGCGGGTAGGTGCCCGCCAGAATTTTGGCTTTGAGCCGTTCCACCAGCTGTGCGTAGATCGGGCGGCTGGCATCGAACTGTTCAGCCATGGTATCATCTCCTTGTATTGCTGTATTAAGCGCTTGATACAATAATACACGATTTGCCCCGCTTGTCAAGGGGGTTAGGCAATTTCTTGTGAAAAAAGAGGGTTCCAAAAGCCCGCAGGCTTTTGGAACCCTCAATATAAAATAATATTTCCACTGAAAATGCCCAGAGCAAACGCGGCGGGCATTTAAAATCGTTTCACTTATTCGATCACCAGCAGCAGGCTCATTTTGAACTTGCCCTGCGGGGTAACGCTGTGCAGGCCGTTCTTATCAAAGCGGAAGCTCTCGCCTGCGTTCAGCTCATAGTCCTTGCCCTCGTAGCCGATGATGGCCTTGCCCTCCAGGGCGGTGAGGATGGCGTTGCCGGGTGCGCGGTGCGGAGTCAGGCCGGTGCCCTCGTCAAAGGCCATCAGCACGAACTTCATGTTGTCGGCGTGGACGAGGTCGAGGTTCGCAATGCTGCCTTCCTCATAGGAAATGAGGTCCTTCAGCGCAGTGGGCTGGCCTGCTTTGAGGATGCTGTTCATGGTAAAAGTCTCCTTTTTCAAAATGATTTCAGTGTAGATCATGCCGGTGTCGGTGCGGGTGCCGCACAGCGTTTTGGGCGGGACGGCCAGCAGCTGGCCGGGGCAGACGGCGACGGCGCGGCCGTCATTGCCCAGAACAAATGTGCCGCTGCCCTCGCCGCCGAGGTACAGGGTGGTGCAGTCGTAGGATTCCGGGGTGATGGAAGTGCCTGCGCCCAGTGAGAACCAGGTGACGGGCACTTCCTGCCCGAGGTGTGCCGGGCGGGAGACGGTCATGGCCTCTCGGATGGGCCGCACCTGTGAAAGGGTAAATGGTTGGTTGGACATAAAATACCTCTATTAAGCCTTCCCCTTGGGGGAAGGTGGCATTGCGCAAGCAATGACGGATGAGGGGCAGCAGTGTCTAGATTTTGTCTGCAAACGGCTTCTTAAGGGGGCTTCCCCCTCATCAGTCACCTTCGGTGACAGCTTCTCCCCCAGGGGAAGCCTATATAATATAGTTTAGTATACCCTCATTTCCCGGCAAAAGTGGTGGTTATGGCAACGAAACCCAATTATTCTTCCTCGTCCCACGCAAGGCTGCGCTGCACGGCGCGGTGCCACTGGTGCAGCAGCTTTTCCCGCCGGGCGGCATCCATAGCGGGGGTGTACTCCATTTCGCAGTTCCACAGCTGGCGCAGTTCGTCTTTGTCTTTCCACACGCCCACCGCAAGGCCCGCGAGGTAGGCTGCACCCAAGGCGGTCGTCTCCCGGATGACCGGGCGGCGCACGGTACGGCCGATGATGTCAGACTGGAACTGCATCAGGAAGCGGTCCCGGCTGGCCCCGCCGTCGGCCTTGAGGGAAGAAAGTTCCAGCCCGGTGTCGGCTTCCATGGCTCGGACGAGGTCTGCCACCTGATAGGCAATGGACTCCTGCGCGGCACGGATGATGTGCTCCCGCCGGGTGCCGCGGGTGATGCCTACGATGCAGCCCCGGGCATGCATGTCCCAGTTGGGCGCGCCAAGGCCGGTGAAGGCGGGCACCAGGTAGACACCGCCGTTGTCCGGCACCTTCTGGGCGTAGTATTCGGCGTCACGGCTCTCGCTGAACAGCCGCAGCTCGTCCCGCAGCCACTGAATGACCGCGCCGCCCACGAACACCGAGCCTTCCAGCGCATACTGCACCTTGCCGCCCAGCCCCACCGCAATGGTGGTGACAAGGCCGTTGCGGCTCTCGCAAGGGGTATCGCCGGTGTTCATCAGCAGAAAGCAGCCGGTGCCGTAGGTGTTTTTGGCTTCGCCCGCGTCAAAGCAGGTCTGGCCGAACAGCGCGGCCTGCTGGTCGCCTGCCATGCCGGCGATGGGCACCTTTACGCCCTGAATCTCGGTATAGCCGTAAATTTCGCTGGAAGAACGCACCTCCGGCAGCATGGCGCGGGGGATGTTCAGGGCCTTTAATAAGGTGTCGTCCCAGTCGAGCTTGTGGATGTCGAACAGCATGGTGCGGGAAGCGTTGGTCACGTCGGTGGCGTGCACGGCCCCGCCGGTGAGCTTCCACAGCAGCCAGCTGTCCACCGTGCCGAACAGAATTTCGCCCTTCTCGGCCCGGGCCTGTGCGCCCTCCACATGGTCGAGGACCCAGCGGATCTTGGTGGCGGAAAAGTAGGCATCCGGCAGAAGGCCGGTGGCCGCTTTGATGTGGTCGGTCAGGCCCTGCTTCACCAGCTCGTCCACGATGGGCGCGGTGCGGCGGCATTGCCAGACGATGGCGTTGTAGATGGGCATTCCGGTGGCTTTATCCCACAAAATGGTGGTCTCGCGCTGGTTCGTGATGCCGATGGCGGCAAGGTCCGAAGCGCGGATGTTGCTCTGGGCGATGACCTCCATCATCACGGCGTACTGGCTGGACCAGATCTCCATGGGGTTGTGCTCCACCCAGCCCTCTTTCGGGTAGAACTGGGTGAACTCCTTCTGGCTGACGGCGGCGATGTTCTGCTTTTCGTCAAACAGGATAGCGCGGGAGCTGGTGGTGCCCTGGTCGAGGGCGAGGATGTATCGGGACATGGGAAACAAACCTCCTGCATGTGTGTTTTTCTGGCTCTCAGTATAGCAGGATTCACCCGGAATAAAAAGAGAATGCCGCAATAAAATTGCAGAAATTTGGTGAAAACATCTATAAATCACTGCACAACTATAAAAAATTACAAGAAATTCAAAGAATTTCATATTGTAAAATCTTTAACGATATGCTATGCTGAGGGGCAGAGAGTTCCGCCCGGAAAAGAGAATTTGGAGGAAAAAGATTATGGCTGATCGTATCGTTCTGAATACCATTTCCTACCATGGCCACGGTGCCATTGAGAACATCGTTCCTGAACTGACCGCCCGCGGCTACAAGAAGGCTTTCGTCTGCTCGGACCCTGACCTGATCAAGTTCGGCGTCACCAAGAAGGTCACCGACCTGCTGGATGCTGCCGGTTTCGCTTACAGCGTGTACAGCGAGATCAAGCCCAACCCCACCATCGCCAACGTGCAGGACGGCGTGACTGCGTTCAAGGCCGCAGAAGCTGATTGCATCGTGACCATCGGCGGCGGCTCCTCCATGGACACTGCAAAGGCCATCGGCATCATCATCAACAACCCCGAGTTTGCCGATGTGCGCTCGCTGGAGGGCGTTGCCCCCACCAAGAAGCACGCCGTGTTCACCATCGCTGTGCCCACCACTGCCGGCACGGCTGCCGAGGTCACCATCAACTACGTCATCACCGATGTGGAGAAGAAGCGCAAGTTCGTCTGCGTGGACACCAACGACATCCCCGAGATCGCTGTGGTCGATCCCGATATGATGGCTTCCATGCCCAAGGGCCTGACCGCCGCTACCGGTATGGACGCTCTGACCCACGCCATCGAGGGCTACATCACCAAGGGCCACTGCACCATCTCCGATATGTTCCATCTGGAGGCCATCAAGCTCATCAGCGAAAACCTGCGCGGTGCTGTGCAGAACACCCCGGAAGGCCGCGAGGGCATGGCTCTGGGCGAGTACATTGCCGGTATGGGCTTCTCCAACGTGGGCCTGGGCATCGTGCACTCCATGGCACACGGCCTGTCTGCTCTGTATGACACCCCCCACGGTGTGGCCTGCGCCATCCTGCTGCCCGTCGGTCTGGAGTACAACAAGAGCGTGGCCGGTGAGCGTTACCGCGCCGTCGGCAAGGCCATGGGCGTGAAGAACATCGACGAGATGAACGATGCCGCTGCTGCGGATGCAACCATCGCCGCCGTCAAGCAGCTGAGCGCTGACGTGGGCATCCCCACAAACCTGCACGGCATCCTGAAAGAGGAGGACATCCAGTTCCTCGCAGAGTCCGCTTACGCCGACGCCTGCCGCCCCGGCAACCCGCGCGACACCAGCGTGGAGGAGATCGTGGAGCTGTACAAGAGCCAGCTGTGATCCCCCGCTGTAAACTGAATCTGTGATCTTTGGCCCTACTGTCTTTCGGGATGGCAGGGCCTTTTGTAAATTTTTCACATCAGCCCTTGTGCAAACTGCTCAAACCGGGTACAATCAAACCATCGAGAAAAATCTGGAAGCGAAAGGACGCTTATGACGCTGAACTTTTATACGCTGGGTGTTATTTACCTGATATATTCCTTCCTGGGCTGGGTGGGTGAGACCGTTGTCGCCACCGTGAAGGACAAGCGCTTTGCCAACCGCGGCATGGCGGCGGGCCCGTTCTGCTTTGTTTACGGCACCACTGGCGTGCTGCTGGCGGTGGGCTTCACCGATCTGCGCACGGACCCGGTCTACCTGTTCTTTGCCTGCGCGCTGGCCGCCACCATTGTGGAGTGGCTCACCGCAAAGCTGCTGGAACGGCTGCACCGCCGCAAATGGTGGGATTACTCCGGCAAAAAGTTCAACCTGAACGGCTATGTCTGCCTGCAGTATTCGCTGCTGTGGGGCGTGCTGGGCACGGTGAGCGTGCTGTGGGGCAACGACCTGCTGCTGCGGCTGTGCGCACTGCTGCCGGCCTGGCTGCTGCACCTGCTGGTGTGGGCCGCGCTGGCCGTGGCCGCGCTGGACCAGATCGGCTCGGCGGTGCTGGTGGGGCGGTATGCGGCGCAGCACCCGGTGCTGGAACAACTGAACCAGCGCCTGGGCGAGGGCTCGGACACCCTGCGCCGCCGCATCACCGTGTATGTGGAAAAGCGCATCCAGCGCGCCTACCCGGAGGCGGCAAAGCAGGAACAGACCGCTGTGCAGAAGGATGCCAGCGACTTTCTGAGCCTGTCGGACCTTGTGTGGTTGTTCGTCATCGGGGCGTTCCTGGGCGACGTGGTGGAGACCATCTTCTGCCGGGTGACGGCGGGCGTATGGATGAGCCGGTCCAGTCTGGTGTGGGGGCCCTTCAGCGTGGTGTGGGGTCTGGCGCTGGCGCTGGCCACCGTGCTGCTGCGCCAGAACCGGGACAAGAGCGACCGCTATCTGTTCGCCTTCGGCACCATCATGGGCGGCGTCTATGAATATGTGTGCAGCGCCGTGACCGAGCTGCTGTTCGGCACTGTGTTCTGGGATTACAGCAAGTTCAAGTTCAACCTGGGCGGCCGCATCAACCTGCTGTACTGCTTTTTCTGGGGCATCGCGGCGGTGGTGTGGATGCGCTACGGCTACCCGCTGGTGCTGCGGGGCATGAAGGCGGTGCGCAGCCACATCCGCCCTTGGATGACCGTGGTGCTGTCGGTGTTCATGGCGGTGAACATGCTCACCAGCGCGCTGGCCTTGGCCCGCTACGACGCCCGCACCAGCGGCGAAACGCCCAAAAACAGCATCGACACCCTGCTGGATGCACATTTTGACAACGAGCGCATGGAGCGCATCTACCCCAATGCCAAAAAAGTGGTAAAGAGCGAATAAATTTCCACTTTTCTCTTGCGCTCCGGTGCAAAAACCGGTATAATAGCTTTCGGATAAAAGGGAGTAAAGGGCGCGCGTTTGCAAAAAACGGTGCGCTGTGCTGCAGCGACATCCCGGCAGAAATGCCCGCTGCAGCACCGGAAGCTTGAGACTTTTATTACACTTTCCCATTTCTGGGCAGGCTGTAATAAAGGTCTCTTTTTTATTGCTGTTCTGCCAAAAACAAAAGGAGAAGAAATTTATGCTCATCCCTGTTTTGCTGTTCATCGTGGGCCTGCTGTGCCTCATCAAGGGCGGTGACTGGTTCGTGGATGGTGCCACGGGCATTGCCCGCCGCTTCCATGTGCCGGAGCTGCTCATCGGTGCCACCGTAGTGTCCATCGGCACCACCCTGCCGGAGGTGATGGTCTCCACCACCTCCGCCCTCACCGGCCACGGCGAGATCGCCTATGGCAACGCCATTGGTTCGGTCATCTGCAATTCCGCCCTCATTGCGGCCATTCCCATTGTGGCCAAGCCGGGCAAGGTGGACCCCAAGAGCCTGCGCACCCCGGTGCTGTTCTTCTTTGTGGCCGCGGCTTTCTACGCCGGTGTGGCCTACACCACCGGCTATTTCTCCCGCCCGGTGGGCCTTGTGCTGCTGGCGATGTTCGTGGCCTACATCGTGTGCAACATTCTGGCCATGAAGAACGCCCCCGCCCCGGCGGAAGACGAAGAACCGGAAGAAAACGCTTCCTTTGCCAAGGAACTGGGCCTGCTGGCGGTGGGTGCGGTGCTCATCGCGGTGGGCGCGGACCTGCTGGTGGACAACGGCACCCTGATCGCCCAGGCGCTGGGCGTGCCGGAGTCGGTCATTGCGCTGACCTTTGTGGCACTGGGCACCTCGCTGCCGGAGCTGGTCACCGCCATTACCTCGCTGGCCAAAGGCCACGGTGCGCTGTCGCTGGGCAATGTCATCGGCGCGAATGTGTTCAACCTGGTGCTGGTGAGCGGCGTTTCTGCCACGGTGGCACCTTTCACCATCCCGCAGAACTCCATGCTGCTGGGGCATAACGCTTCGCTGGTGCTGGAGTTCCCGGTGATGTTCGCCGTGATGCTGCTGCTGACGGTGCCCGCCCTCGTCAAGGGCAGGCTGAGCCGCCCGCAGGGCATTGCGCTGCTGTGCATCTATGCGGCGTTCTGCGTGGTGCAGTTTACCATCTGATAATAAAAAATAAAGGGAGTCCCCTCGACCGGATGGTCGAGGGGACTCCCTTTTCTGTATGAAAATCAGAAAATTTTCACTTCATCTTTATCCATAAAGGCGGCACCGGCAAAACCGGCGGCTTCCAGCTGGCCCAGCTGCTTGCCCAGCTTTTTGCCCTGCGGCAGGACGGTCACGTTGTAGCTGTCGCGCAGAGAAGCTGCCTTTGCCAGCACGGCGGGGAAGTCGGCGTCCTTTGCGTACAGCAGAGCAATTTTCTGCTTGGCACCGGGGATCTGGTAGCCCTGCTCCAACAAGATGCCGCACACACGCTCGAAGCCGATGGAGAAGCCCACGGCGGGCACCTGAATGCCCAGGAACTTGCCCACCATGTTGTCGTAGCGGCCGCCGCCGGCCACGGCACCGCTGAACTGCGGGCAGGTGATCTCAAACACCATGCCGGTGTAGTAGCCCTGACCGCGTACCAGACTGGGGCAGTAGGCTACCTGATAGCGGCCTGCAGCCATGGCGTTGGCGGTAGCAAGGACATACTTGAGGTCGTCGGCAATGGCGGGGTCTGCGCAGCGGGCAGCCACGGCATCCAGCGTGACTTCGCCTGCGGCAATGAAGTCGGCCAGTGCGTTGATGGCATTTTCCGGCAGCTGCTTTTCGGTCAGCTCAGCCTTCACACCATCGGCGCCGATCTTGTCCATCTTATCAAAGGTGATGCAGACGGAATCCAGCGTATCAGCGGAAAAACCCATGCTCTCCAGCATCCCGCGCAGGATGCGGCGGTCATTGATGTTGACGGTGAAGCCGGTGAAGCCGATGTTCAGCAGGGCACGGGTGGTCACGTCGATCAGTTCCACCTCGGCATTGGGGGAAGAATCGCCCAGAATGTCGATATCGCACTGTACGAACTCGCGCAGACGGCCCTTCTGCGGGCGCTCGGCGCGGAACACACGGTCGGTCTGGATCACCTTGAAGGGGCTGGGCAGCTTATCCTTGTTGGCGGCATAGTAGCGGCTCAGCGGCAGGGTCAGGTCATAGCGCAGGCCCATATCGGAAAGCTGCTTGGGGTCGCCGGTGTTCAGGGCAGCGGTGAGCTTATCGCCGCGCTTGAGCACCTTGAAGATCAGGTTCAGGTTGTCGCCGCCGTCGGATTTGTCCAGATTTTCCATATCCTCCAGCATGGGGGTGGAAATGCGCTCGAAGCCGGACGCGCGGTAGGTCTCCAGAATTTTGCCCTGAATGTAATCGCGCAGGGTCTGCTCTGCGGGCAGCAGGTCGCGCATGCCCTTCAATGCCTGTGTTTTCATAACTGTGGTTCCTCTCTATTCTTAAGCTAAAGGCTTCCCCCTCGGGGAACGACTTCCCCCGGCCGGGGGAAGATGGCGTAGCCAGAAAGGGGAGACTGCCGCGCAAGCGGCTGATGAGGGGAAGCTGCGGCAGATGCCGGTATATTTTCCCCGATTCTTTTATAATACCTTTTCATTATAAAGGAATCTGCCGTTTTGTCAATTGAAATGGGCACACTGTATGAGAAAAACCATTCGGAGGGCAGACGATGAAACAGCAATTTGCAGCAAAACACCCCTGGACCATCCTTGCGGCAGGTGCAGCCATTCAGGTGCTGACGGGCATCCCGGCGGCGTGGGGCGTGTTCCAGCAGCCGGTCATGGACGAATGCGGCCTGAGCGAGCAGGGGGCAGGCTATGCCTTCGGTATCCTGATCGCGGCCTTTGGCGTGGGATGCGTGATCGGCGGTTTTCTGCAGGATAAGCACGGCCCGCGCTGCGCAGGGCTGTGGGGCACAGCGTTGCTGTGCGGCGGCTTTTTTGCAGCGGCCATGCTGCCGGGCGGCAGTGCGGGCACGTTTTTCCTCGCGTTCAGCATCCCGGCGGGCCTGGGCACGGCATTTCTGTACCCGTCCATCCAGTCCTGCGCCCAGAAGTGGTATGCCGGGCGCAAGGGCCTTGCCACCGGCGTCATCGGCGGGGCGGTGGGGCTTTCCGGTGCCTTTCTGACCGTGTTCGTGCGCACGGCGGTGAAGGGCTTCTGGATCGTGCAGGGCATCCGGGGCGCATTCTGGGCGCTGGGAGCCATCACCCTGCCCATCTGTCTGGTGGGCAGCCTGCTGCTGCAGGACCCGCCGGAAAGTGCGCAGAAACAGCAGGGCGGCGGCAAAAACGCCCTCGACCTCTCCCCCTGGCAGATGCTGAAGACCCGGCAATATTGGCTGTGCGCGGGGGCGGTGTGCTTTTCCACCCCGGCGGTGCTGCTGTTCAGCCCCATCATCTTAAAGCTGGGCATGGAGCGGGGGCTTGACGAGCGTGCTGCTTTGTGGAGCGTGGTGCTGGGCAGCGTGGGCAGCGCGGCGGGCCGCCTGCTGATGCCTATGCTCAGCGATAAGATCGGCCGCCGCCCCACGGATATGCTGCTGTTTGCGGTGTCGGCGGGGCTGTCGGTGGGGTTCGCTTTCGCGCAGGGCTGGTGGGTGGTGGCCTGCTATGCGGGGCTCACCTTCTGCTACTCGGGCCTTGCGGCGGTGCTGCCTGCTCTCTCCACCGACCTGTTCGGCTTCCCCCATGCAGGGGTGAACTACGGTTTTCTGGCGCTGGGGCAGAGCGTGGGCAGCCTTGTGTTCCCGTTTGCAGCAAATATGCTGGGCCTTTCCGCCGGGCGGCACTGGTTGGCCGTGGGCGGTGCAGCGGCGGGCTTTGCCGTCATGGGGGCACTGAAGCCCGCCGGAAAGACGGACGCGGGAGCGTGAAAATCGACTCTCTGACAAAATTGACAAAAACTTGACGATTGCGGTGATGAAAGCATCCGAAATGACGGTTAGACGAGAATAACTGCAAAGAGTTTTGTGGTTTTTTGCCGGAAATGTATTGCAAAATCCGTCCGGTTTCTCTATAATAAAACCATGCGTGGTAGTACCGGTGAAGGCGCTGAAAGAGAGCGGCGCACCCGGTCAGATGCAAGCAGGATGGAGCAGCGGCTGTGCCGGCAGGGCGCGGCGGCGGCTTTGTGCTGCAAAGCAACATTTGTCAAAAGGAGAGTATGATTATGACCTATTCGCAGCAAGTACAGAATATGTGCCCGATCACCAAAGGTCCTAAGCATGGTCCGGCTCCCATCCCCGAAGAGGGCGCATGGGTCAAGGCCTATGAAATCAAGGACATCAGCGGCTACACCCATGGTGTGGGCTGGTGTGCACCCCAGCAGGGCACCTGCAAGCTGTCCCTGAACATCAAGAACGGCGTCATCGAGGAGGCTCTGGTGGAGACCATCGGCTGCTCCGGCATGACCCACTCTGCTGCTATGGCAGGCGAGATCCTGCCCGGCAAGACCATCCTGGAAGCTCTGAACACCGACCTGGTGTGCGACGCCATCAACGTGGCTATGCGTGAGCTGTTCCTGCAGATCGTCTACGGCCGCAGCCAGACCGCTTTCTCTGAGGACGGTCTGCCCATCGGCGCAGGTCTGGACGACCTGGGCAAGGGCCTGCGTTCCATGACCGGCACCATCTTCTCCACCAAGGCAAAGGGCGTCCGTTACCTGGAGCTGACCGAGGGCTACATCAACAAGCTGGCTCTGGATGCCAACGATGAGGTCATCGGCTACCAGTTCGTCAAGCTGGGCAAGATGATGGAGGATATCCGTCACGGCAAGACCCCCAACGAGGCTTACGAGAAGAACGTGGGTACTTACGGCCGCTTCAGCAAGGAAGCAGGCGCTGTCAAGTACATCGACCCGCGTGAGGAATAAGAGAGGAGGAACAACTCATGGCAACTTTTGAATCTATGGATCGCCGCATGCCGAAAATCGAGGCATGCCTGAAGGCTAACGGCCTGGAGTCTCTGGACGCTTGCAACGAGATGCTCCTCGCCAAGGGCATCGACTGCGACAAGATCGTCCGCGGTGTGCAGCCCATCTGCTTTGATAACGCTGTCTGGGCTTACACCCTGGGCACCGCCATCGCTGTGAAGCGCGGCCTGACCGACGCTGCCGAGTGCGCAGCTGCCATCGGCGAAGGTCTGGAAGCTTTCACCATCCCCGGTTCTGTCGCTGAGCAGCGTCAGGTCGGTCTGGGCCACGGCAACCTGGGCGCTCGTCTGCTGAGCGAGGACACCACCTGCTTCGCTTTCCTGGCAGGCCACGAGTCCTTTGCTGCTGCTGAGGGTGCCATCGGCATCGCCCGCACCGCAAACAAGGTCCGCAAGACCCCCCTGCGCGTCATCCTGAACGGCCTGGGCAAGGATGCAGCTTACATCATTTCCCGTATCAACGGCTTCACCTATGTGCAGACTGAGTACGACATCCCCACTCAGACCCTGACCGTCGTCAAGGAGATCCCCTTCTCTGAGGGTGAGCGCGCAGCCGTTAAGTGCTACGGTGCTAACGACGTTATGGAAGGCGTTGCCATCATGAAGAAGGAGGACGTTCAGTGCTCCATCACCGGCAACTCCACCAACCCCGTCCGCTTCCAGCACCTGGTTGCAGGCACCTACAAGAAGTGGGCCATCGAGAACGGCAAGAAGTACTTCTCCGTCGCTTCCGGCGGCGGCACGGGCCGTACCCTGCACCCCGATAACGTGGCCGCAGGCCCCGCAAGCTATGGCCTGACCGACTCTCTGGGCCGTGTGCACGGCGATGCTCAGTTCGCTGGCTCCTCCTCCGTGCCCGCTCACGTTGAGATGATGGGCCTGATCGGCATGGGCAACAACCCCATGGTCGGTGCTACCGTCGCATGTGCTGTTGCTGCAGCTCAGGCGAACGCCTAAGCCCCCTACTTAGTTCGGCAGAGGGGGCTGCCTTCCGAATGGGCAGTCCCCTTTTTATGCTGATAGATGTTTGACACAACAAACTTACGAGAACAGAAGAAAGAAGGATATTTTCCAATGAGAAAACGCATTGCTGCGCTTGCGCTGGCATCCGTCATGGCTCTGAGCCTGATCGGCTGCGGCGGCAAGAGCAACTCCGCTTCCTCTGCTGGCGTGTCCGGTGACTTCACCGGCACCGCCAAGGGCATGGGCGGCGATGTGACTGTTACCCTGACCCTGACCGACAGCAAGATCACCGGCTGCACTGCCGAGGGCGTTGACGAGACCCAGGGCATCGGCACCCTGGCGCTGGACCAGCTGCCCGGCCAGATCGCTGAGACCGGCAGCATCGCCGTGGACGGCGTGACCGGTGCGACCATCACTTCCGACGCCATCAAGGAGGCCGCTGCAGCTGCTCTGACCGCTGCCGGCCTGAACCCCGATGACTTCAAGACCGCTGTGGAGAACAATGGCGAAAAGGCCGAGGATTCCACCGTTGATGCTGACATCGTCATCGTCGGTGCAGGCGGCGCAGGCATGACTGCTGCCATCACTGCTGCCGAGGAAGGCAAGAGCGTCGTCATCCTGGAGAGCCAGTCCATGGTGGGCGGCAACTCCGTGCGCGCTACCGGCGGCATGAACGCCGGCAAGACCGTGTACCAGGACGAGAACGAGTTCGGCGAGGCTGCAGGCGTTGAGAAGACCCTGAAGACTGCTGCTGAAAAGTACGCCGACAACGAGACCATCACCGCTCTGGCCAAGACTGTTTCTGAGCAGTGGGCCGAGTACCAGGCAAACCCCACCGGCTACTTCGATTCCGTTGAGCTGATGGAGCTGGACACCATGGTCGGCGGCAAGGGCATCAATGACCCTGAGCTGGTGGAGACCCTGTGCTCCAACTCTGCTGACGCCATCGACTGGCTGGACGAGCACGGCATCACCCTGCACAACGTTGCAAGCTTCGGCGGCGCATCCGTCAAGCGCATCCATCGCCCGGTGGACGCTGACGGCAAGACCATTTCCGTTGGTTCTTACATGATCCCCCTGCTGCAGGAGAACTGCGAGAAGGCTGGCGTTCAGATCCTGCTGAACACCACCGCAAATGAGATCCTGACCGATGCCAACGGCGCTGCCGTGGGCGTTAAGGCTACCGGTGCTTCCGGTGAGACCGTCACCGTCAACGCCAAGGCTGTGGTGCTGACCACCGGCGGCTTCGGCGCAAATCTGGATATGGTCACCGAGTACAAGCCCGAGCTGAAGGGCTTCATGACCACCAACGCTGCCGGCGCGCAGGGCCAGGGCATTGAGATGGCAACTGCTATTGGTGCCGGCACCGTGGATATGGACCAGATCCAGATCCACCCCACTGTGGAGGCCAACACTGCTGCCCTGATCACCGAGGGTCTGCGCGGCGACGGCGCTGTGCTGATCAACGCTGAGGGCAAGCGCTTCATCGACGAAGTGGGCACCCGTGACGTGGTCTCCGCTGCTGAGATCGCTCAGACCGGCAGCTACAGCTGGCTGGTCGTGGACCAGGCCATGGTCGATGCTTCCAGCGTCATCCAGGGCTACATCAAGAAGGGCTACACCGTTACCGGTGAGACCTACGAGGAACTGGGCAAGGCTATGGGCGTCGATGAGGCTGCCTTCGCCGAGACCATGAACACCTGGAACGGCTACGTGGACGCCAAGAATGACCCCGACTTCGGCCGTACCAGCTTTGCAAACAAGCTGGATACCGCTCCGTACTACGCCATCAAGGTCACCGCTGGTGTGCACCACACCATGGGCGGCCTGACCATCAACACCAACACTGAGGTGCTGAAGGAAGACGGCAGCGTCATTCCCGGCCTGTTCGCAGCAGGTGAGGTGACCGGCGGCGTCCACGGTGCAAACCGTCTGGGCGGCAACGCTGTGGCCGACTTCACCGTCTTCGGCCGCATTGCAGGCAAGGCTGCCAGCGACTACGCTGCATGAGCCTGAACCGCAAGAAAACGGACACCGCTGCCCCGAAGGGCGGCGCGTGGAAGAAAAATCTGATCTTTGCGCTGGTGATCCTCATGCTGGCGGCGGCGCTGTACTTCGGCGTGCGCGCAGCACACAGCGGCAAGGGGACCGGCCTGCAGGCGGTCGTCGATTTCGGCGGCGGCGTGTCCGAGACCCTCTCGCTGGACAAAGATTACGACTACCTCTATGATGTGGGCAATTACGTCGTGCATCTGCAGGTGAAGGATGGCGCCATCGCCTTTCAGGACAGTCAGTGCCCGGACCATGTGTGCGAGCAATTCGGCTGGCTTTCCAAAGAAGGTGCCTGGGCGGCCTGCGTCCCTGCGGGGGTGTATGTGGTCGTGGAGACCACCGCAGAATAAGATCGTGTTTTGGGGCAGTGCTCCGGGAGACCGGGGTGCTGCCCTTTTTGTTGTGTGAAAGTTCGATTAAATTTATCGGAAAGGCGGCAAAGTGAAATTTGGACGCTTGTGCCGCGCAGGAAAATGCGATACACTAACGATAACACCTTTTTCCGTGCGGCGTATCGTGCTGCGCGGCCGATCAGAATACCGCAGGCCCCGGCACAGCACGGTGCGCCTGAAGGATACAGGAGGAGACAGCAAGCATGAACTGGAAAAAAAGCAAGGATGCAGCGGCCAAGGCTGACCCCGGTGCAGAAAAGGCTGCGCCCGGGGCAGGCGGCCCGGCGGCATTCGTGAAGAAGAACTGGAAGTGGCTGGTGCCGGTGGTGTGCGTCGTGGCACTGGGCGGCTGGTTCATCCTGCGCCCGAGCCCCGCACAGAACACCAATGCGGACATCAACTATGTGCAGACCACGCCGGAGAAGCGGGACGTGACGAACACCCTCAGCGGCACCGGCATCCTGAACCCGGCCAATACTTATAATGTGAAGTCGCTGGTGGCGGGCAAGGTGCTCACCAGCACCGCTGAGGAGGGCGACATCGTGGAGGAGGGCGATGTGCTCTACACCGTGGACTCCTCCGACGCCACCACGAAGGCCGAGCAGGCCTCCATTGCCCTGCAGCAGGCCCAGCGCAGCTATGATAAAACGGTGGACCGCCAGTACGTCCGTGCCGAGGTGGCGGGCGTCGTCAGCACCCTCAAGGTGGCAAAGGGTGACGAGGTGACCAGCGGCCAGGAGGTGGCGGTCATCCGCGACAGCTCCAAAATGACCCTGCAGCTGGAGTTCCCGGCTGCGGACGCCGCCTCCTTCTCGGTGGGGCAGAGCGCTGAGGTGACTCTGGATGGCACCTTTGAGACCATCACCGGCACCGTGACCGCCGTCACCGGCACCGATGCCCTGAGCACCGGCAACCTGCTCACCCGCACCGTGACCATCTCGGTGCGCAACGCGGGCGGCCTGACCACCGCCCAGGCGGCCACCGCCACCATCAACGGTGTGAGCTGCATCGCGGCCAAGAACTTTACCTATCAGGCGGAGCGCACCCTGACTGCCATGGCAGCAGGCACCGTTACCGCCATCAACGTGCAGGAAGGCGGCGCGGTGAACAAGGACGACATCGTGCTGCAGATCAGCGGCGACGACCTGAGCGAAGCAATGCAGTCCGCTGCCGAGAGCCTGCGCAGCGCCGAGCTGAACATGGACAACATGCAGGAAGCGATGAACAACTATACCATCACCTCGCCCATCAGCGGCACCATCATTGAAAAGGCCGCCAAGGCCGGTGACGCCCTGACCGCCGGTGCGGATCTGTGCACCATCTACGACCTGAGCTATCTGGAAATGACCATCAATGTGGACGAGCTGCAGGTCAGCAGCCTGTCGGTGGGCCAGAGCGTGCAGGTGACGGCCGACGCTGTGCCGGACAAGACCTATATCGGCGAGGTGACCCGCGTCTCCATGAAGGGCAACTCCAGCGGCGGCACCACCACCTACCCGGTCACCGTCCGCATCGACGAGACCGAGGGCCTGCGCCCCGGCATGAACGCCAACGCCGAGATCGTGGTGGCCGAGGCCAAGAACACCCTCACGGTGCCCAACGCCGCCATCGTGCGCGGCAGCTATGTGCTGGTGACCAAGGATTCCCCCAGCGCTGTCAACGCCGATGAAAGCATGATCGCACCGGACGGCTATGTGTATGTCCCGGTCAAGACCGGCGTCAGCGACGACAACTATACCCAGATCGTCAGCGGTGTCACCGGCAACGACACCGTGGCCTATGATTCCGCCGCCGTGAGCAGCGACACTTATTATGACGACGGCGGCTATGTCTACACCGGAAACAGCGCGGACGACACCGCCGACGCTGCGGATGACACGGCCGATGCCGGTGATGCAGCGGACAATGAAGATACCATGTCGGCAGAAGATACGGCGGATGGCGAAGTCATCGGCGGGGCAGACGGGGCAGGCGGCATTGATCCGTCCGAAGCGGATGCCGTGATCCCGAACTGACGCAGGAGGGGAAATGAGCGCTCTGATCGAGTTTGATGAAGTCTGCAAGTACTACCAGATGGGCGACACCACGGTAAAGGCGGCGGACCACATCACCATGAAAATCGAAAAAGGCGAGTTCGTGGCCATCGTGGGCCAGTCCGGTTCGGGCAAATCCACCTGCATGAACATCATCGGCTGCCTGGATGTGCCCACAGCGGGCACCTACCGCCTGAACGGAAAAGACGTGGGCAAGATGAGCCGCAACGAACTGGCGGCCATCCGCAACGAAATGCTGGGATTCATCTTCCAGCAGTATAATCTTTTGCCGAGGCTCAACCTGATGGAGAACGTGGAGGTGCCGCTGGTGTATGCGGGCGTTCCCCGCGCCGAGCGGCATGCCCGCGCACGGGAAGTGCTGGACCAGGTGGGCCTGGGCGACAAGCTGAAAAATAAGCCCAACCAGCTTTCCGGCGGCCAGCAGCAGCGCGTTTCCATCGCGCGGGCACTGGTGCGCAACCCGGCGGTCATCCTGGCCGACGAGCCCACCGGCGCACTGGACAGCCACACCGGCCGCGAAGTGCTGGGCATGCTGCAGCAGCTGCACGATGAGGGCCACACCGTGGTGCTCATCACCCACGATAACTCCATAGCCGTGCAGGCAGACCGCATCATCCGTCTGGAGGACGGCCAGGTGGTCTACGACGGCGATTCCCACGCGCCGGAGGCCATCGTCCAGCCCACGCTGCTGCCGGAGGAGCCGGGCAAGGAGGGCAAGGCATGATCATTGAAACGTTCCGCCAGGCGATCCAGAACGTGTGGAGCAACAAGCTGCGCACCTTCCTGACCATGCTGGGCATCATCATCGGTGTGATGGCGGTCATCGTCATCGTGGGCTTGGGCAACGGCATGACCCAGAGCATGCGCGACAGCTTTTCGTCGCTGGGCACCAACACTCTCAACATTCAGGTGTGGGGCTACGGCTCCCGCACCGCATCGGTGGACGACCTGTATAAGATCGTGGACCAGAACCGCGACTTGATCCAGGCCATCTCGCCGGAGATCGACTTCAGCGGCACCGGCAGCCTGAAGATCGGCACCAACACCTACCGCTGGGTCACCATCAACGGTGTGGATGAGCACTACACCGCCATGCGCAACTTCCAGATCGCCCAGGGGCGCGGCCTGCAGTACATGGATATCAAGGATAACAAGCAGGTGTGCATCATCGGCGATTACATCAACCGCGTTGCCTTCGGCGGCAATGGCCTGGGCCAGACGCTGAAGATCGGTGCCAACAAGTTCCGCATCGTGGGCGTGCTGGCGGCCAAGGTCAGCGACCCGGACATGCAGGAGGGCTCGGACGACAACAGCGTATTCCTGCCCTACAGTACCGTGATGCGCCTTTCCAATCAAAGCACGGTGAGAAACTATACGGCCGTCATGGCCGACGAGAGCCGCGCCAATGAGGCCAAGGCCGTTGTGGAGAACGGCCTGCTGGCCCTGATGGGCTCGGAGAACAGCTATTATGTCTACAGCGCCAGCGAATGGCTGGAAGAAATGAACAAGATGATCAACATGGTCATCGTGGTGCTCACCGGCATCGCCAGCATCTCGCTGCTGGTGGGCGGCATCGGCATCATGAACATCATGCTGGTGTCCGTCACCGAGCGCACCCGTGAGATCGGCATCCGCAAGGCACTGGGTGCCAAGGAGCGCACCATTCTGGCGCAGTTCGTGGTGGAAGCTGCCACCACCTCGGCGCTGGGCGGCGTGCTGGGCATCGCGCTGGGCTACATCGTGAGCATGGCGGCCAACAAGCTGCTGCCGATCCTTGCCGGCGGCACGGATATCACGGTGAGCCCGTCCTTCAACTCCATCGCAGTGGCCTTCGGCATCTCGGTGGGCATCGGCGTGCTGTTCGGCTACCTGCCTGCACGGCGTGCCGCGCGGCTCAACCCCATCGAAGCGCTGCGCTATGACTAAGAACATCCTCTCGGGCTCACTGTCCGCCCCTGGCGGCGCGGCCCGATCGTTCCCCGAGGGGAAGCCAAGAATCAAGGAGGTATCGCGACCTATGAAAAAACGAATTCTCGCCCTGCTTGTGGCGGTGTGCCTCGGCGTGTCCATGCTGGTGCTGCCGGCCTCGGCAGCCAGCCTGAACAACACCGCCATCCAGACGGCGGTCACGCTGGGCGCTATGGAGCCCGGCCAGACCGGCAGCCTGGATGCGGCCGTCACCCGCGGTGCACTGGCAAAAATGCTGGTGTCCTTCTCGGCCTACCGCGAAAGCGCGACGAAGCAGGGGAGCCTGGGCACCCTTTATAAAGATGTGCCGGGCAGTTCCCAGTGGGCACCCTATGTGCGCATTGCAGTGCAGCAGGGCTGGATGAACGGCTACACCGACGGCACCTTCCGCCCGGATAACGCCGTCACGCTGGAAGAAGCCGCCACGGCGGTGCTCAAGCTGCTGGGCTACAAGATGACCGACCTGAACGGTGCCTTCCCGCAGGCCCAGCTGAACAAGGCGCAGGAGATCGGCCTGCGCAGCCAGCTGAGCCGCGCCCAGGGCGAGACCATGAACTATGAGGACTGCGCCGTGCTGCTCTACAACGCCCTGAACGCCAACACGGCCGGCGGCAGCGTCTATGGCAGCACGCTGGGCTTTACGGTGGCGAACGGCCAGGTGGACGTCTCCTCGGTCATGCTCAAGAGCTTGCAGGGTCCCTTTGTGGCGGGCGACAACGCCCAGCTGCCCTTCACCCCGGTGAGCATTTACCGCAACGACAAAGTCTCCTCCTCGGCAGAGCTCAACAAGTATGACGTGTATTACTACAGCGAAAGCCTGCAGGCCGTGTGGATCTACACCCGCCGCGCGGCAGGCCGCATCACGGCGGTCTCGCCCAGCGCCAGCGCGCCGACGGCCGTCACGGTGGCAGGCACCAGCTATCAGCTGGGCAGCACGGTGGTGGCGTCCAAGGTGTCCAGCCTGAACGGCGGCGGCGTGGGTGAGGTGGTCACCCTGCTGCTGGGCATGAACAACGAAGTGGCCGACGTGGTCACCGGCGAGGAAGCCGACAGCATGTTCTACGGCGTGGTGCAGTCTTCATCCCGCAGCCTGGTGGAAGACAACGGTGCCGATGTGCTGCAGCGGGTGTCCGTCATGTGCACGGACGGCATCGTGCGCACCGTGAACGTGGACAAGAGCCTGAACTTTCCCAAGGGCTGGCTGGTGGAGATCAGCGTGACGCCCGAGGGCGAGAGCGTGGAAAAACTGGATACAAAGTCGATCAGCGGCACGGTCAGCAGCGATGCGTCCAGCCTGGGCGATTATGCCTTTGCGGACGACGTGCAGATCCTGGATACAACAGCGGAGGGTGTGGCTGGGACGGTTCGTCCCAGCCGCCTATCGGGGACAGCTCTGAACGCCCTGAACATCCGTTACTATACCTTGAATGAGAGCGGCCAGATCGACCGCTTGATCCTCAACGACGTCACCGGCGATCTGTGGACCTACGGTGTGCTGGACGACATCAAGAACCTTGCAGTCAACGCCAGCCAGCTCAAGGACCTGAGCACGATCATTTCCGGCGGCACGGTGGACAGCGACGACAGCCAGACCAAGATCGTCAGCGATCTGAAGGATGTGCTGGTGCCCACCACCAGCGAGGTGCTCTGGGGCATCGTCAACGGCGATATCCTGACCACCGTCTGGCAGAAGCTGACCGCCAACACCGACAGCCTGCTGAGCCTCGGCCTGCGGCAGATCGGTACGCTGGTGGGCGAGCCCTATGCCTCCCTGTTCCGTTATGTGGGCGGCGGTGCCACCTATGTGTGCTACGTCAACGGCGCGCAGACCTCCTTTACCACAGAGGTGAAGTACCCGGTGTTCGTGGGCGGCCTGGCCGTCCGGCAGGAAGTGACCGGCAGCATCCGCTCCATGGTGCAGCTGATGCCCATGAAGATCGACCAGGTGGGTGCAGCCTCGGTGATGAGCGGCGGCACACGCTATGAGATGGCGGACGACGCCCAGGTCTACCTTTGGTATAAGGGCCAGTATTACCACACCAAGCTGACCGAGGTCAACACGGAAGGCTACTCGCTCACCGGCTGGTACGACAACTTCGGCTGCGCCGCAGGCAAAAAGGTGCGCGTGATCGTGGCCGTCAAGAACGACTGATGGGTTACTACAGCGCCCCGCGCCGCTTCCTGCGCGGGCTGCGGCAGCTGGTCTACCCGCGGCGGTGCCCTTTCTGCGGGCGGGTGCTGGGCAGCATCCCGGAATGCCCGGACTGTGCGCAGGAGCTGGACACCCTGCGCCGGAAGCCCAGCATGAAGCTGGACCCGGCCAAGCACTACATCAGCAATCTGTCCGGCGGCGCGGCACCCTTCCAGTACGCAGGCTGCGTGCGGCAGGGTGTTCTGCGTGCAAAGTATCAGGCCTCGCCCTGGGCAGCGGTGGAGCTGGGCGTCTGGATGGCAAAGCTGGTCTACGGCAGCGAGATCCGCATGTGCGGCGCAGAGCCGGTGCCCCAGAAGGTGGACGGCGTCTCCCGCGTGTACAACGCCATCGTTCCGGTGCCGCCCTCCGGCACAAAGCGCGGCTACAATGTGCCGTACCTGATGGCGCTGCCGCTGGCCGAAGCGACCGGCGTGCCGCTGTATGAGAACGCGCTGTGCCGCGCCCGGAAGAAAAAGCACCAGGCCGGTCTGCCGTTTTATGAGCGCGTGGCCAACGTGGCAGGTGCATTCCGGGTGACCGACCCGGAGCTGGTAGAGCGGCGGAACATCATTCTGGTGGACGATGTGCTCACCACCGGCACCACGGCAGCGGCCTGCGCGCAGGCACTGCTGGCGGACGGCGCAGCGAGCGTGTTCGTGGTGACACTGGCAACCGTGGAAAAGGACCTTGCACCGTTGGATGCCTGGAAAGAGGATGAACAGTTTCCCGATATTTGAAAAAATTAGCAGAAAATGCTTGACAAATCACCCGGAATTGGATATACTGATTGAGCTGTGAGCGACAACCGCTTGCAGATATCCGGGTGTAGCGCAGTTTTGGTAGCGCGCTTGAATGGGGTTCAAGAGGCCGTGAGTTCGATTCTCGCCACTCGGACCATAAATCCAACGATTTCACGTTAGAAATCGTTGGATTTTTTTGTTTATAGGCTGACCTCATTTGGTTTTGACCACAATTTTGACCACAATGCCAAAGATTTTATCTGGTCTAATTAGTGCTGTTCCGTCCAATTTTCAGGCCGAAAATGCCTCACTGAACAACTGGATCGCACTCTGCCGAATGGATTCCTGAACATGGAGATAATGCT
>OCHL01000430.1_pt1 | contig 40787 bp, 32 predicted proteins | sample 1538421 | NCBI WGS metagenome assembly OCHL01 (sample SAMN04571690, study PRJEB22368) | human gut metagenome | biome: human gut; material: stool | host: Homo sapiens | place: Luxembourg | collected 2012-06-01 | reverse complement strand
TTCCTTATAAGTACTGTAGATGCAAATAACAACATCATTATTACAAAAAAGGAAATATCTATTAATTTTGCTTTTGTTTGCTCTTTCACTTTATCTCCAATCTAAAACATTATTTTTTATATTCTAAATTTAAATGTTCATATGCTGCAGGAAGTGCAATTCTTCCCCTTGGCGTACGTGCTATAAAGCCTATTTGCATTAAAAATGGTTCATAGACATCTTCAATAGTTTCTATTTCTTCACCAGTTGTAGCTGCTAAAGTTTCTATACCTACTGGTCCTCCTGCATATTTTTGTATTATTGTTAGTAATATATTTCTATCTGTTTGGTCAAGGCCCAAATCATCTATTTCTAACTTATTTAATGCAATTTTAGCCATATTCAAATCTACTTTTCCATCACCTAAAACTGCTGCATAATCTCTTACCCTTTTTAAAATTCTATTTGCAATTCTTGGCGTACCTCTTGACCTTTTTGCAATTTCCATACTTGCTGTGTCATCTATTTCAACATTTAAAATCCCTGCTGATCTTTTTACAATTTTTTGTAAATCTTCTGGCTCATACAATTCTAATCTTTCTACAATTCCAAATCTATCTCTTAAAGGTGTAGTTAATGAACCTGCTTTAGTTGTTGCACCTATTAATGTGAATTTTGGCAAGTCCAATCTTATTGACCTAGCACTTGGTCCTTTCCCGATAATTATGTCTAATGTATAATCTTCTAAAGCTGGATATAAAATTTCCTCTACACTCTTGTTTAGTCTATGAATTTCATCTATAAATAAAACATCAAATTCTGATAAATTTGTAAGTAATGCTGCTAAATCACCTGGCTTTTCTATTGCTGGTCCTGATGTTATTTTTATATTTGAATTCATTTCATTTGATATTATATTTGATAATGTTGTTTTACCAAGTCCTGGAGGACCATATAAGAGTACATGGTCTAATGGTTCTCCTCTTTTTTTTGCAGCCTCAATATACACTTTCATATTTTCTTTTACTTTTGTTTGTCCTATATATTCTGAAAGTGTTTTAGGTCTTAATGAATTTTCTAATCTATTTTCTTCCTCATTTATTAATTCTGGATTAATTAAATTTTCTTCGTCCATACTAATCTCCTATTTAATTTTTTAATCTTTATAGCAATTTATACAATAAGAATAATATCATTTATACGCTAAAAATACAAGTTTTTTAGTTTCCTTTACTTGATAAATATTAGCACATCTAATAATTGAAGAAGCCCCATAGGAAGGTTAATTCCTATAGGGCCACTGCCTTATTCTTAGGCAGTTTTGTGTGATGATTCATTTTACAACCAGAAAGTCTCCCGCGTAAATCAAGTCAGGATTTTCAATGTTCTGATTGTCAGCCATCAGTTGTTCTACTGATGTATTGAAGCTCTCTGCAAGAACACTCAGGCAATCACCTGGCTCGATGACATATTTCCCTACTGCTACTTCAAATAAGAATTTATCAGTATTTACATCTTCGGTATGCCAATAAATTGGCTTGTCCGGAGCTGTTTCTACTGCAAATTCTTCTGTCGCAGAAGACAATACGTCTTTTACTGCTTTCTGTGGGTCAGCTTTAAAATCTTCTTCCAGATTTGCTCTGAGGCGGTTGTCCATATAGGTTCCAACCTGTACGAAATCCGTCGCACTATCTCTTGCCACCCAATCATATTCCCATGCCAAATCTTCTTTTGATTTGTCCGTTGAAAAATGATATTCTGCCTCTGTATGGCAGTTTTCGCTGGCGATAAACCATATTGGGTTATCGGGTCCTTCACTTAACCGCTCATTGACGGCTTGTTCCATCTCGTAGAAAGTCCCTCCAAATCCCATTTTAGAATAATTTCCATCTTTGGATTCTACGGAGACGGATGAAACCGCTTCTACACTCATTGGTGAGCTGATAAAGCTAATTCCAATAAGACTACAAGTTACCACTGTTGCTAATACTTTTTTCATGCTTTTCTCCTCTTTTTAATCTATCATCACTATATCGGGTTACATAATGCATTATACCATAAAACGCATAATTTGTACATAGTAGTAAAATAGGGGTTGAACAATATATGTTAAAATATCTCACTATTTTAAACATTTACCTAAAGCTAAAAGGGATTTAAGGAACGTCCCCAAATCCCACAGAAAGGAATATCCTCAAATCCCAAATTCTATATTATTAAAAGTTTATTTCCCTTTTCTATTGGCTTACTATATATTTTTATAAATAATTGTTGGAAACCATATTTATACATAGTATATGCAATCCAATATTTTTTTCTAGGCACATTTTTTAATTTTAAAAATGGATTTTTTCTCCATTCAAAAAAGTTTATATCTAGATAATTCATTATATCTCTAATATTATCTTTTAAATCTCCATTTTTATTAACAGTTAGTTCTATTAAAGCCCTCATTCCTATTCTTGTAAAAGCTATAAATGTTAACATATTTTTCAATTTTTCATATTTACCAGCATCTTTATATAATTTTTTAACTTCTACAAGACCATCTTTTAAATCTTTGATTTGAACTTGATTTTTCAAATTTTTATTAGAATTATCTTCATATTTATAATATAACTGTTCATTTATAAAAGATATCTTATTAGCCTTAGAATAACAACTTAATATAAATATTTCATCTTGGCATTCGTCATAATTTTGAAATTTAATATTTCTTGCAATTTCTTTTTTTATTAATTTATTTCCGCCATCCAGATTTAAATATGCAAAATTTTCATTCTTTCCATTTATCTCTTCTACTTCTTTAAATTTATTATTAAGTCCTTCATGAATTAATTGATTTGTATTTATATCTATTATATTGAAGCCACAAATTGCAATATCTGTATCATTTCTTTCTTGTGCATTATATAGTTTTTCTAAAGTTGTTTTTTCTATGCACATATCACCATTCATTACTATAATGTATTTCCCTTGTGCCTCTTCTAATGCTTTATTTTTAGCTGTTACATCTTGAGCCTTTGTTTTATATATAATTTTTATATTATTATATTTTTCTTGAGTTTCTTTTACAAAACTATCTATATCAGAATTCTCCTCTTTATAAATACAAATTATCTCTGTATTTGGTAAAGTCTGATTTATCAGACTATTTAAACATTCTTTTACTTTTTTGTGTCTTCTTTTAAAAATTGTAATAACTGATACATTACACATTGCACTTCCCCCTATTTACTTTAAACTCATGAAATTGTCTACTTTATTAAATAAACGATTTAGTGCCTTTATTTTTAATACATTTTTCTCTATTATGTTTTTTCTTAAGAATTCTATTATTGCAGTTATTAAATAAAAACTAATTGTAGCAATTATCAATGTTGAAAATACTCCTCCTGGTATGGTGTTTATGAATTCCATTCCAAATATATTATGCCATAATCTATATCTCATAAAATTGCTTTCATGGAATAAATAAACAGCAAAACTTATACTAGCAAAATAATTTATGAACCTATTATATTTTAATTTCCATTCTTTGAATACATAAAATAAAGCAATTGAAGGTACTAAAATGAATATTGAATTCATCTCCCTATAATATGCAAAAAGATTTGACCAAAATATATTTTTTTGTTCTAATTTTTTTCCAATTAAAACAATTGCAAAAACTATTATATATCCCAGACAAATTAAAATTATATTTCTTAATTTCCTGTTTTCAAAAAACTTTATTCCATATAGTCTAATATATGCACCAATAATATATACATATATAAATAGTAATATTCCCATTGGAGTTTGTGTACTTCCAATTAATCCATTTGAATAAAATATAGTTGGAATTACTACAAATATAATTGTTAAAACAATTAATAGTTTATTATAATTTTCTCTACTTAAACCATTCAAAAATTTATTTATAAATGGTATTAGTAAAAGCAAATATAAATATACTGTTATAAACCAATATTGATTATATGCTAATGGAAAAAATGTTTTTAGTGTATCAACTTTACTCCATTTTTCTATTCCTGTAAGTCTGAATACTAGCATAAATCCCACAGAATAACAAAAAATTTGCAACCATAAAATAAACACTTTTTTAAAACTAAAATTTTTATTTATACTAAAATATCCCGTAATAATTAAAAATATAACAACTCCTATTTTTCCACCAATGCCACCTATTATTCCAAAAACCATATTTCCATTTACTGTATAGCCTTCAACTATACCAGTATTTAGTGCCATATGATGAAATATAATTAAACACATTGCTATTATTCTTAATAATTCTATATTAGAATCTCTATTTTTCTTCTTTATTGCCTTCTCCAATGTTAAACGTCCTTTCTATTATATATTGTGGTCTTCTCTTTGTTTCATCATAAATTCTTCCTATATACTCTCCTATCATCCATAAAGATATAAGTATCATTCCACTTAAAAAAGTCATTGTTACCATTAAAGATGTCCACCCTGCTGCTAGATTATTCCAATCGAATATATATGACAGAATTGCATATATTAAAATTACAATAGATATAGCTATAGAAATAATTCCCATTGTTCCTACTATTTTTAGAGGTTTTGTGGAAAAACTAAATATTCCATCTTTTGCAAGCTTTAGCATTTTCTTTAATGGGTATTTTGTTTTACCAGCATATCTTTCTTTTCTTTCGTATTCGAAAGGTGTTTGTTTAAATCCTACCCAACTAAATAGCCCTCTTAAAAATTTATTATGTTCTGGTAACGCATTTATAACATCAACTACTTTTCTGTCAACTAATCTAAAATCCCCTGTATCCCTTGGGATTTCTACATCTGACAATGCGTTTAATGTTCTATAAAACATTGAAGCAGTTAATAATTTAAATTTTGATTCACCTTTTCTAGATTTTCTTTTTCCATATATTACTTCGTTTCCATCTTCCCAAAGTTTTAACATCTCTGGTATAAGTTCTGGTGGATCTTGTAAATCCGCATCAATTATCACTATGGCATCTCCTGTAACATATTGAAGTCCAGCAGTTACTGCACATTGATGTCCAAAATTTCTAGAAAAAGAAATTATTTTTACATTTTTATCTTTACTTGCCATATCTAGTAGTATACTTAGAGTTTTATCTTTACTTCCATCATTTATAAATATTATTTCATAATTGTAATTATTAATTCTTTCTAATACTATCTTTAACCTTTTATAACATTCTTCTGCCACTTCTTCTTCATAATACATTGGCACTATAACCGAAACTTTTTTCATTGTATACATTCTACCTCTTTCTTAGTAATTCGCCTAATGGTTTTTTCTCATTTAAACGTTTAATTGTTTCTGCAAATAGTGGTGCTATAGAAACAACTTTTATTTGTGGTATTTGTTTTTCTTCTGATAATGGAATTGTATTAGTTATAACTAATTCTTTTATTGGCGAATTTTGAATTCTTTCTATTGCTGGTCCAGAAAGTACTCCATGTGTACATCCAGCATATATAGCTTCTGCGCCAAATTCCTTTAGTACTCTTACTGTTTCCATCATTGAACCTGCTGTATCTATTTCGTCATCAAATATAATTGCATTTTTGCCTTTTACATCACCTATAATTGTAGTTCCTATTGCTTTATCATTATTTCCATCTCTTCTTTTGTCCAGCATTGCAATTGGACAATTAAAAAATTCTGAATATTTATATGCTTTTTTTGAACTTCCTGCATCTGTTGCAACAATAACCATATTGTCTAATTTTTTACTCATAAAATAATCCTCTAAAACTCCTTCTGCAGAAAGTCTATCACAATTTATATTATTAAAATATGCTTGTATTGCTGGGTTATGTAAGTCGCATGTAATTACTCTAGTTGCTCCAGCTGCTTCTAATAATTCTGCTATTAATTTTGCTGTTATTGGTACTCTTGGTTGATCTTTTTTGTCAGAACGTGAATATATATAATATGGTAAAACGACATTTATTTTACCAGCAGATGCTCTTTTTACTGCATCTATTGTTATTAATAATTCCATTATTCTCTCATTTACTGGTGGTACATTACTTTGTACTAAATATACATCATGTTCTCTTACCGTCTCTAATATTTGTACAAAGTTATTATCATTTTTAAACTTCATTGTATTTATTTTTCCCATTGGAATATCTAAATACTCACAGATTTCTTTCGTAAATGGTTCTGCATACTTGCTACAAGCAAAAATTTTAATATTTTCCATAAAATAACCTCCAACGTTTAAAATCTGCCTTTATATTATCATTATGATTATTTTTTTACAAGGTTTTATCTTTATTTTGTACTATAAAAATAATACACCTATAATTCAAAATTATAAGTGTATTTTTCGGTCATTTGTGGATTTTTCTTTCGGCTATTTGTATATTTAGTATATGCAAATAAATAAATTATCCCCCTCAAAAACTAATTGTTCCTTATTAAAGAAATGCCAATCTTTTTGTAAAAAGTCTTCTTTATAATTATTTGGCACTTCAACCTTATTATATTTTTTACCACTATATAATTCTATTGTTTCTAGCACTGTCCAATCTGTTCCCATACTCCTTGTAGTAAGTACACCTAACCAATGTAATCCGTCATATGTAGCTCTTGCATTTTTATCTTTGCATATTCCAATATTTTCTATATTAATACCTGTTTCAACTTGATAATTATTAATTTCTTCTATTATTGTTTTTGCAATATTTCTATCTAAATAATTTGTTGCTATTAATTCTGAAGAAGCACATATATAGTATATACAATTTAATATTACCATTCCTACTGTTATTATAGTTATAAAATATTTATATATCTTCTTATCTATAATTTCTAAAACTAATATTAAAAATAGTAATAATATTCCAATACTACTTCCAAATGACATTGCCATTCTTGCTTCTAAATATTGATTCTCTATTGGTGTAACTAGCATTGGTAATACTGGAATTACGATACAAGCTATCCATAAAGTAAAATATTCTATTATATAAAATTTAGATTTTTTATCTTTTATAACATATACTAAAAATATTATTGTTAATACTAAAATTACTAAAATATACCAATATCTAGTTCCTATTCCAAATGTATTTACTACCATATTAGAAATAAGCTTTACAAAGGAATTTAATAAATCTGTTAAAGATAACATTGTCATTTTTCTAACTTCATTATTAAATATATTACTAAATATTTTTGTTCCAATAAGGTTTATAAGCATGACGATTACATAAATAGAACCAATTTTTACTGTTCCAATAAATATTTCCTTAATACTATCTCTTTTTTTGTAGGCTAATAATACTAAAGCTAAAGGGATAAAAATCGTAATTGCTCCTTGGTAACAAAGACTTGCAAGTAGTAAAATGATAAAAGTCTTTGCATAAGCATATTTTTTGTCTGCATTAAAAATACAACTTGCAATAATTGTTCCTAGAATTCCTAGGCACATTATTCCAGACTCCCAAAAAACTATTCCTTCAATTGTACAAAAATTAAATATTACTAAAAATGATATTGCCATAATTAGTACATTATTAAAAATATTTTTATTCTTATCTTTATTTTGTAGATTAAATACAAATTCGTACAATATGAACCAGGCTAATGTTAAACTAATAATCCCAACTACTGTTAATATCTCTAATCCTAAATAAAATGGCATATTTAGAATTTCAAATACCCATCTAGCTAAAGCACTAAATATTCTATTAGAACATAGAAAATTTGAAATTAAATCTTGGCTACTAAAAGAATATACACAATATGTATCTAATGCAAAATGTGGCTTTATAAAATTTATACACATGACTCCAGTAAAAATTAACATCCCTATAAATATCAAAATATTATATTTATTGTTTTTTATTTTTTCTTTTATTTTCTTCATTCTTCCTCCAATATATTAATAAGTTACTACTGCTTCTAAAATTTCCTTATTAGTTAATTTATTTGATTTATTGGACGTTATCTCTAAAATTGTTGAATTTTCTATTGTATACGGTTGTATTATTTGATATGGATCCATATCTTCAAATGGATATTCAGTTATTTTCCCAGAAATATAATCTCTTTCATAGGCAATACCATTCATATTGACAATATACAATTTATTTGAATTTATCATATTTATTAACTTGTTAGCTAAATCATCATCAATATTATTATTAACTTGTAAATATCCATCTTCAGATATATAAAAATTGTTTAAGTTGTTATCTCTTAACAAATTTATAAAACTTTGTCTAGATTGTTCAGATATCCATATTCCACTTTTCCTTGGACCACTTCTTAGTAAGTTACCTATTTCATTTTCTTCGGGTTTTCCATTCTTTAAAATTCCTGCTAAATCCACTTCATATTGTATTGCTGGTCTTATTTGAAGAATTTTTCTTCCATCATATTCTTCATCTATAAAATATATGTTAGGATTTGCAGTAGAATTTATACTGTCCTGCATATTTTTAATTTCTTCCATATCTTCGTTTTCACTTTCATTCAACAATTCATTTTGAACAATAATATTCTCACTTATCTCATTTATCAACACATTTTGTATACTATTTATCTCTGGTACTTCATTGTTTGTATTATTATCGTTATCTCCTTTTTTAATAAAGAAAAGTAGTACCACTATTAATAAAATTAATATTATTATAATTATTCCATAGATTATTTTTTTCATCTTTATACCCCTTATTATTTATTATTTTTTTTCTTATATAATAAAGTTACTATAACTGCTATGATTATAACTATTATAATAGCTATAACTATAAAATTTATACTTGATTTTCCTTCTGTTTTTTTGTTTTCTTCATTTTCTACTTTTATTGTATAAACTTTTAAATCTCCATTTTCTGCTGTTACTTTTATATTTATTATTCTTTGCTCTGCTGATATTGTTACATTTCCAATTCCATCTATTTTAGCAGTTTCATCATCTGGTTCGGCCAAAACATTAAAACTATTTATACTATCATCTTTTACATAAATTGTATAAGTATCCTGCTGTCTATTAAATTCCGGTGTTAGCTCATATCCTTCTACACTTAAAGATTTTAGATAATTATTGCTAGATTTTCCAATTAACGAATCTGCTGTTATATTATTTTTGCTTTCTTCATATTTTCTTTCTTGTTCTGCTGCTTCCTCTTCAGTAAAATCTGCATATCCAGAACTATTTGGTGGTACTGGAATATCCACTAATCTTTCTGCAAAAGAAATAGTTGTAAATGATAATATAATTGCCATAATAATAGCAAAAATTTTTAGTTTCATACTTACCTCCTTATATAATAAAACAATATATTTTTTAGATTTAATTTATTAATATTCTTTCAAAAACTAAAGAAATGGCAAATTAACTTTTCTATTAATCTACCATTTCTCCTTTCTAACTAAATTAATCTTAAATAATTTGTAGCTACAAATCCTTTAACACCATTGTCAAAAATAACTAGATCCCATGTATATCCATTTGCATTATATGCGCCTTTTAATATTCTTGTTCCAGTCGTTCCATCGTTAAACATTCCTAAACTAGAAAAACTTGTTCCCGGTCCAATTCTTACATTTACTTCTGAAGTTGTCTGTATAGCTACTCTTTCATTACAATTTGTAATATCGTTTATAAATTGTAAATATTCTCCTGAACAATATCCTATTGTTCCAGATGGCGTTATAACCTTTTGCCAACCATTATCATATCTTTCTACAGATAACATTGTTGTTCCATTTTGTAGTCTTTCTATTTCTGGATATTGTGTTCCTGGTCCATCTCTAACTATTAATGAAGTATCTATATTAATAACCTGTACACTTTTTGGTCCTTGATCTGTTACTAGTACTCCTCCTTGCTCAGAAGGCCTTGACGCAGGTTCTGTTGGCATATTTTCGTATACTGGTATTATAAATTTAATTGTGTTATCCAATGTACCTGTATCTACATATGCACTTCTAAAAGTACGTGCCTCACTATATGCTGCAGACAAGTTTTGCATATATTGATGGCTATAAAATCCCCCTGGGCTATTAGGATTTACATCAAATTTATTTAAATATAGGGTGTTTTGATTTGCATCTAAATAATTTTGCCTTATAAAACTAATTCCGCCTTCTATTCCTTTTTGCATACTGTCCCAGCCTTGCTCTTTAGCCTTTGCTAATGCTGTAGCAACATCATTTCCATTTACTGCTCCTATATTAAATGGGTTAAAATATTGTTTTCCATCTCCACCATCCATATATATTGTTGCAGAGCCATTTCTACCTTGTTCTTGGAATAGTCTAGCAATTATATAATATGGATTTACATTTTGATGTTCACAAGATACTCTAACATCTTCTGCAAAATTATTTAAAAATGTTCCATTTACTTGATATTGAATTGATTCTAACGTAGCACCACTGTAGGAAATTTCTAGGATCCATAAAATATGCTATTCCATTGTATGAAGCCTGTGCCCAATTTCCTGTTACTACTGGATTTGGAGCAATCCACGCACCTTTATATACATTTGTATCTACCAAATTTGCATAATGTCTATTTCCCTGATCATCAACTGAATAATGTTCATATTCGCCTTGAACAGCTGTATAAAAGTCAAGTCCTGTATATAATACTTCAAATTGCCACTCTGGATGTTGTTCTAGCAATTTGTCTACTGCTTCTGCAATACCTGGATATTTATTTGAATCTATATTAACACCTATTCCTGTTTTTAATAAACAAAATCTTTGTTTTAGATTTTTTTCATTATTATATAATTCTATTCCTGATCCATTTGAAATATCACCAAATATATCTAATGTTAAATCTTGATTTGTTAGTGGCAATAATCCTATACTTCCGTCCCCATTATCTCTTATAACCCACTTTTGGTTATCACCTTCATTCCATTCGTATTGTACTACTTGTTCTCCACTAGAAATATTTCTATTTTTTACAGTTAAGCATTTTTCACTGTGTACAAAAGAAATTCTATAATATCCATTTAAATATTCTAGTTTTAATTTTTGTCCTTTTGCATTAAAATCTTCCCATATTTGTACTCTTCCGTCATTATCCATGCTACTTGCAGATACTTCAATAACTAGATTTGTATTTGCTTGTGGTGCTATTTGATAAATTCCATCTGTTACTGTTTTCTCGCTTTTATCTTCTACTTTTTCTAATTTAAACTCTTGACCATTTCCTCCACTTTGTTCATATACTTGTATATTTGTTCCATTCTCTGTTTTTGATTGATACTGATTGTCATTTCCACCATTGTTTGTCCATTGATCTACATTGGCTTCATTTCCATATCCTACTACATCTAATCTTTTCCCTGAATGTACAGGTATTATTTCATAATATCCTTGTCCATCATATACTAAATTAAACTGCTGTTGTAAGCTGTTTACATACTCCCATATATGCACATTTGCTCCATTGTCTGTTTTTCCTCCATCTACTGTTAAACTTTGCGTTGGTGCGTTTGCTAATACTATTTTGTATGTTCCTTCTTCTACTGTTTTTGGATTTTCTACTTTCTCTAATTTAAATTCTTGTCCACTTCCACCACTTTGTTCATATACTCCTATATTTGTTCCATTTTCTGTTCTAGATTGATATGCATCTAAATATAATGAATCTCTTTTAGATACTATATTATAATTTCCTGTTTTGCTTCTCCTTATTACCCATCTTTGATTATCATTTCCACCGTTGTCTGCCCATTGATCTACATTTGATTCATTGCCATATCCTACTACATCTAATCTCTTTCCTGAATGTACTGCTATTATTTCGTAATAACCTGAATCATCATATGTTAGTTCAAATTGTTGTTGTGGATTATTTTTGTACTCCCATATATGCACATTTGCTCCATCTACTATACTTCCATTTTCTACTGTTAAACTTTGTGTTGGAGCATTTGCTAATACTATTTTATATGTTCCTTCCTCTACTATCTTTTCGCCTTGTGGTACTCCACTTTCTGTGATTTGAAATTCTTGATTAGTTTTTCCTGATGGATTCTCTACATACATTAAGTCACAGTTTTCTCCATTTCCTCCTACTGATAAATATAATCCATTTAATTTAGAAATTATATTATAATAGCCATTTCCTGCATCTTTTATAATCCATTTTTGATTATCTGTTCCACCATTATCTTCCCATTGATCTACTTGTGTTCCACTTTCAGAACCAGATCCAACTACATCTAATAATTTTCCGGATCTTATATTTTGTATTGTATAATATCCTTCTGCATTATATATAAATTTAAATCTTTGTTGGTCTACTCTTTCATAATCCCATAAATTTATAACTGCTCCATTTTCTGCGCTTCCTCCATCTACTCCTACTGCTCTTCCACTTAATTTTGTTGTTATTTTGTTTGTCGTTCCATTTTGTACTATTTCTGTTCCATCTACATCTATTCTCTCTATAAAAAATTCTTGTGTTTTTACTTCTGCTCCTTCTTCTACATTTACATTTTCTCCATTTGCTCCTACTCCATTTTCTAAATTTAAATACCAACCATTTAGCTTTGATTTAATTTTATAAGCTTCTGTTCCTTTCTCTATTATCCACTTTTGATTATCTGTTCCTCCGTTATTTGACCATTGATCTACATTCATTCCTGAACCTTGTATATTTTGTACTACATCTAATAATTTATTACTCCTTATATTCTCTATCTCATAATATCCTTCACTATCTATTCGTAGTCTAAACTTTTGTTGTCCTACTCCATAATAATCCCATATATTCACATTTGCTCCATCTTCTTTACTACCTGCATCTATTCCAACAGCCCTATTTCCTGGTAGTATGCTCTTTATTGTATATATTCCCTCTGCTAATTTTAGACTTCCCGGTTCTACACTTTTTAACATGTTTTCTTGTGTAGCCTCTGGTTCTGTTATGTTTGACTCTTCATTATTAATTTCTTCTTTAACGTTTTCTGTTGTTTCATCTGTAATCTCGTCTTCTATTATATTTTGATTTTCATTTTCTACGTCTTGATTATCTACGATGTTTTCTACCGTATTAGTCTCTTCTTTATTTTCATCCCCATTTGACTCAGTCATATTTTCTAAGTTCTCACTTTGTATAATATTTTCTTGTAATTCATTTGCGTAGCTTATTTGTGGCAAAATTATTCCTGATATTATTAATACTATACACATTATCGATATTACTTTTTTCATAAGTGCCTCCTTAATTTCTTTGATTAATTAATTTTATTACAACAATTTACCTAAGTCAAATGATTTTGTTATATATATTTTAACCTATATTAAATACAATTATTACTTAATATTTAACAATGTAATTCCAACAATTATTAAAAAAATACCTATAATGCCATAAATATTCATAGTCTCCTTAAATAAAAATACTCCAGCCAAAATTACCAACACCTGAGTAATTCCTGTAATTATTGGAAAGATATAACTTAAATCAAATTGTTTTATTATATAAAATGTATAAATTAAAAAACTTGCTATATATGATATAAAACCCAATATAGATTTAATTCCCATTGATAAGTTAAATACTCCACTTTGTAATGCTATATTTACACTGTTAGCCTCAGATTTTATTAATACTAATCCTCCCACAGAGCAAATTAAATATATTATTATACTTATTACTTTCATATTATTTTTCCTCTTCTTTCTGCTTTTGTTCATTTTCTTTTAATGCAATATAATGATTTAAATTTTTTACCTTCTCATTTAAATTAGAAATTCTTATGTTATCTAGAAATATTTCTATTAATAGAAAACCTATTGCAACCATCCAAACAAAATTTACTGGGGCCTCAAAACCTAGAAGCTTTGAAACCCATGTAACAGCATCAGAAAATATACTCATTAAAATTAATAAAATACTTCCTAAAAGCCAAATAACTGAATTTTCTATTTTAAGTTCAGATTTTTTAATTTTTCTTACGCAAAGTATAAATGCCAATATAGAACATATGATTAATACTATCCTTAATGTAATCGTCATTTTAATTCCCTCCATTATGATTTCTTTGTAAAAGACCTAATAAAAACTATTGAACAAAACATATTAATCATATATTTCATAGCTTTTAGTGGCTTTAAATAGCTTTCTCCAAATTCTCTTTCTTTCATTTTCACCTGTACTTCTTTTATTTTTTTCTTCTTTTTTAGCATATATACTATAGTATCAGGTTCTGGAGAAAGACCAGGATTGTCAACTAATTCATTAATTATTGCTTTATTATATGCTCTCATTCCTGAAGTTGGATCCTTAATTGTTTTTCCTGTTATAATTTTTATTATTAAACTTATTAAATTACTTCCTAGCATCCTTATTGTTTTTGGCTTATGTTCTGTTACAAATCTTGAACCTATAACAATATCTTCCCCTTCAATTATTCCATCTACTAATTTTTTTAGTTCTTTAGCTTGATGTTGCCCGTCACCATCAAACTGTATTGCAATATCGTAATTATGTTTTTTGGCATATTTCATTCCAACTTGGAATGCACTTGTTAATCCATAATTTACAGGTAAAGAGATTAAATTAAATTTATTTTTTGAGCAAATCTCTTTTGTATTGTCTTTTGAACCATCATTTATTATTACATAATCATAATTTGTATTATCAGTAACATCTTTTACAGTTGTTTCTATATTTAATTCTTCATTATATGCTGGAATTATTATTAATACTTTCATCACTTTAATTTCCTCTTTCATCTAAAAATCTTTTAATATTTGCATTGTTGCGTTATTAAATTTATCTGCATATCCCCAATCTACTGTTTGAGAATGGCTCCAAACCTGTGGTAATTCTAATAACATTGAACGTGTATTAGGAAGCGTTCTTGCCCAATTTATAAAATATCCTCCACCATATGAATAAATGTGTTTAGATATTCCAAAAGCATTTCTATAGTACCAACCTATTCCATCATCTCCAATTGTTTCATTTAACCATCCATGAACGTCTAATACAATATTTTGTGATCCTGTATGATTTAATATAAAGTCTCTTAAAGATTCCGCTTCAAATGCTTGGAATGGTTGAGTTCCATTATAATTTCTATCTCCACCAGTTGATGAATATCCTATAGAAAAACACCTATTCATATCTATACCTTTATTTTCTGGTGCCCAACTATATAGTGTTGTACGTCCTGGCCCATTATTTGTCCATCCATTATATTGTCCATCTGGATTTGAAGTTGGAAAAATATATACAGTCCATTCATTAACTAACTCTTCTGTTATATTCTTTTTTAAATAATCGAAGAATTGGTTAGCCATATATGTTAATTCTGCACCATCGTAGTTGTATGAATCTTCAAACCCATGAATTGCAAAATTCACAAAAAGTTTTTTACTTCCATTTCCAATTTTGTAATATTGTAAATATGTTCCACCATTTCCATTATCTTTTACTTTTAATCCTGACCAACCATAGGTTCCTTCGTCTATATATTTATTAAAATACTTTATTATAGAAAATCTTTGTTTTACATTTTTCTCATTATAATATAATTCCAACCCAGAACCATTAGCTATTGTTCCATAAATATCTAACGTCAAACTATAATTCAACAATGGTATTATTCCTACACTACCATCTTCGTTAGCTCTTATAACCCATTTTTGATTATCTCCTTCATTCCACTCATATTGTACAACTTCTTCTCCACTAGCTACGTTTCTATTTCTTACTGTTAAACATTTCCCGCTATGTTCAAAAGATATTCTATAATATCCATTTATATATTCAATTTTAAATCTTTGTGCAATTACATCAAAATCCTGCCATATTTGTACCCTTCCATCATTATCCATATTGCTTGCAGACGCCTCTATAACTATATTAGTATTTGCTTGTGGTGCTATTTTATATATTCCATCTGCTATTGTCCTTTCGCTTTTATCACTTATCTTTTCTAATTTAAATTCTTGCCCATTTCCACCACTTTTTTCATATACTTGTATATTTGTTCCATTTTCTGTTTTTGATTGGTACGCGTCTAAATATAATGAGTCTCTTTTTGATATTATATTATAACTTCCTGCACTACTTTTTCTTATTTTCCATTTTTGATTATCATTTCCTCCGTTATTGCTCCACTGATCCACATTAGCTTCATTTCCATATCCTACTACATCTAATCTTTTTCCTGAATTTACTGGTATTATTTCATAATATCCTTGTCCATCGTATACTAGATTAAATTGTTGCTGAAGACTATCTACATATTCCCATATGTGAATATTGGCTCCATTATCTGTTCTTCCTCCATCTACTGTTAAACTTTGAGTTGGTGCATTTGCTAATACTATTTTATATGTTCCTTCTTCTACTGTTTTTGGATCTTCAATTTTCTCTATTATAAATTCTTGTCCATTTCCACCGCTCTGATCATATACTTGTATGTTTGTTCCATTTTCTGTTTTAGATTGATATGCATCTAAATATAATGAGTCTCTTTTTGATATTATATTATAATTTCCAGATTTACTTTTTCTTATTACCCATTTTTGATTATCATTTCCTCCATTGTCCGACCATTGATCTACGTTTGACTCATTTCCAAACCCGACTACATCTAATCTTTTTCCTGAATGAGTTGGAATTATTTGATAATATCCATCTTCTCCATATACAAGTTTAAATTGTTGTTGCATGGAATCAACATACTCCCATATATGTACATTTGCTCCATCTTCATGTTTTCCTCCGTCAACAGTTAGACTTTGCGTTGGTGCATTTGCCAATACTATTTTATACAATCCTTCTTCTAGTATTTTTTCACCTTGTGGCACACCGCTTTCAATAATTTGAAATTTTTGATTATCTCCTCCTGTTGGTTTTTCTACATATATTAAGTCACAGTTTGCTCCATTTCCTCCTACAGTTAAATATAATCCATTCAATTTTGATATTATACTATAATATCCATTTCCTTCATCTTGTATTATCCATTTCTGACCTTCATTATTTGGTTCTTCTTCCCATTGTTCTACTTGTGTTCTGCTATCAGAGCTTGATTCTACTACTTTTAATAATTTCCCTGATTTTATATTTTCTATTGTATAATATCCTTCTTCATCATATACAAACTTAAATCTTTGCTGGTCAACACGTATATAATCCCATAAATTTATATCAGCTCCATTTTCTGTTTTTCCTGCATCTACTCCTACTGCTCTTCCACTTAATTTGGTTATGATTTTATTTGTAGTATTAGAAATAATATATTCTAAACCCTTTTGTAAATTTTCTGAACTTTTATTTTCTACGATATTTTTTTCTGCAGAAACAGCATTTTCTGTAGTAAGATTAGTTTCTTCCTCTTTTAGTTTATTATACAATTCATCATCTAATAAATTATTTTCTATTTCATTGTCTACAATATTAGCAATATCATTCGATAACACATCATTAATAATATTATTTTTATTTGTCGCATATGAATAGTTAAGAGAAACTTGAACTAAAGTTAATAGTATTATAAATATTATGAATATTAATTTTTTCATAATAACCCCCTTATTCGTTTTCTTCTCTTTTACCATTGTATTCATTAACTAGGTATAATGGTCTATTTTTAGTTTCATTAAATATTCTGCCTAAATATTCACCTATAATTCCAAACAATAATATTTGAATTCCACTAAAGAATAATATTAATAAAATAATTGCTTGGTAAGCATCAATCTTGTGAGTCACTAATATCATCTTACAAATTACATATATAAAATATATAAATAATGCTAAAAATGTTGGAATACATAAATATGTAGATATTCTTAAAGGTGACGTTGTAAAAGATGTTATTCCGTCTATTGCTAAATCAATTAATTTTTTATAATTCCATTTTGTTTTTCCAGCTACTCTTGGATCCCTATCGTATAAGACTTCCTTTTTCTTGTATCCAATCCAACTAAACATACTTTTTGAACATCTTTGTGTTTCTCTCATCTTCTTTAATGCATTCACACATCTTCTGTCTAATAATCTAAAATCTCCTGTATCTCTCTGAATTTGCACTTTTGTTAATGATTGTAATACTTTGTAATACATTTTAGAAGTGAATTTTTTTAAGAAAGTCTCTCCTTTCCTTGATTTTCTTCTTGCATAAACATCATCATAACCATCTTCCCACCATTTTATAAGTTCTGGTATTAATTCTGGTGGATCTTGTAAATCAGCATCCATAAAAATAACACAATCTCCTGTTGCATAATCTAGCCCTGCTATCATAGCTGTTTCTTTTCCAAAGTTTCTAGAAAAATCCACATATGCTATTCTTTCATCTTCACTACGATATTTTTTTATTAAATTGAGTGTATTATCTTTACTCCCATCATTTACAAATAGAATTTCAAATTCATAATTATTCATTGAATTTATTAATTTTTCTAATCTATCATATAAATATGGTAAAGATTCTTCTTCATTATATGCTGGAATTATTATTGTTATTTTCTTCATTTTTATCATCCTCTATTTTTCTGTTATTATCAGTACTTTTAGTAAATGCAAAAAACTTACTAAAAAAGAAATTTAATATTATTACAATAATTGTTAATGATAATTTTACAGGCATAAATGGCAATTTCATAAAGCTATAAAAAATCATTACTCCACCCTGTTCAATTACCATCGTTACTGCTCGACCTAAAATAAATTTAATAAATTCATTAAAATTTTCTTTAAAACCTTTGGCTTTTGTATTAAATACCCATTTTCTATTTGTAAAATATGCAAATAGAACCGAAGTTATAATTCCTATTGCACTTGCTATGGCTCCGTCTAAATTAATTATTCCTTCCAATACAAAAGAAATTATTAGATTTACCAATGTTGTTAACACACCAAAAAATATATACATGATAACTTCTTTACTTAAAAATTTTTTTATTATTGCACTTACTTTATTCATTCGTTATTCCTTTCGTTTCATTTTTGGAATCTTTAATTATTACTCCAATATATAATGGCATAGCTAAAAACATGGCATATATATATCTTAAATCAGTCATAGGTCCAGCTATTGAAGTAGCCCATAATCCCAAAATTGGAAGTAGCATAATAATATTTCTATATTGTTTTATATATACACAATAAGCAAAGCATAAAACTAATATCCAAAAATACAATCCTATATTAGTAATAAACATTGATATAATAGGAATATCCTCATTCACTACTGTTTGATTAATTTTATCTAAAAAGCTAAAATCAACAAGCATTTTTTCTTCATATGGATAAGCTGTTATAAATTCTTTAAATATAGGATTCTCCATACCTCCTATTGTTCCATATGCGTCATCTGTTTCAGTTCCAAAGATTCTCGCTAGTCCCCAAACATTAAAGTTAGGACTATAGTTAATTCCGGTATTTAGTACTAAAGAAGATATAGTTTGTACTGGAAATTTAAATGCAAATTTAAAATATTGCATAATAAAAGTCTTTTTATCCTTTACAAACTCATCTGCTGAAAAATTAGCTTTTGTAGCATCTGATTTCCAAGGCACATAATCATTAGCTAATTTTTCCAGTGATACTGGGAAATATTTTTGTATTACTGACTTATCTTCATCAGACAATCTATCACTAGCATATTTTGTTATTCTAGCATATTGTTGCATTGGTATTGATAAAACTTCTCCAGGTTTAGAATATTCTATTTTTAAAGCCTTGTAAACAGGTCCTTGTACTGCAAATACAATGACAAGTGTTGTCCCAAATAATATTACTATTTGTTTCCAAATCTTTCTACAACCTAAAATTAAAAATGGTAAAGTAAGTATTAAACAATATAATCCATTATTTCTAACCAATATCATAAAAACAGTTATTAATCCTAATAAAATAGGTTTATATTTCTTTTTAAAAAATTGTTCTTTTTCATGAATAATATCTATTAATCCTATTATTACTAATATTAAACTTAAATGAAATATCATTCCTTTTTCACATCTTACTGCAAACCATCCATTTAATGGATTTAACAATAAAAATAATAGAGTAATTATTCTCCATTTCACATCAATTTTTCTCTTTGCCATATAATATAAAATTGTCGAAAATACTAAACTTGTACAAAGCATTTGAAAAATCACATATAATGCTATACCAGCTGTTGAAGTTCCAAATATTGCTTTTCCTAAATTCCAAATTCCACCAAACAATAAGGTATATATTAATGGTTGAAAATTAGAATATGGTATCAATCCTGTTATTTGAAATAAACTCTCTTTAATGCTATCTGTATTTATATTTCCCGGATAATAATATAAAAAGAATGGCAAATATGACACAAAGAAAATCAAAGCTATAACAAAAAATGATCTTTTATTATTAGTAAAATATTTGTATTCTTTTTTGCTTGTAAATCTATTGGCTATTTTAGGTAAATTGTTAAACAGTACTACAACACAATTAGTAAATAGCATACAATAAACTACCAATTTAATTAATGAATAAAGTATAAATTTTTTACTTGTAGGTACATATGTATACATATAATCATTTTGTATATCACCACAATAATAGCATATTGCAAATATGATTCCAACAATTGCAGAAACAATCCACATTCTCTTGTCTGTTACCTTAATTGCATAATATATTAAAGTACAAATGCCTATAAAAAATAATAAATACATTAAATCATTTTGCCTTGATGTATATCCGAGAAAATTAGTATCTTTAACAAATTCTAATTTTAATCCTAAGCATATTATTAATCCTAATATTATACTTATTATAAAATTATACTTGTATAAGTTTCTTTTTGCCTTATCTATAAAGTTAAATTTTTTAATTTTTTTTCCTTCCATTTGTTCCTCCATTAATTACTATCTTCCTCTAAATTTATGATAAACTTTAATTGCACCTCTCCACAAGGCAATATTCCATAATTTCTCCTTTAGCAATTCTTTTTTATAGTTCATACCTTTTCCTGAGTATGCATATCCATATACCTTTCTTTCATATTCCGTACATTCCCATTTATACTCTATCTCATCATTCTTTAAATTCAAAGTAATCAATTCTTTTGTTATATTTTTATTATTAGCAAGACTTTTTCCATTCTCTATTTTTTGAATACTCGGATTTTTACATACTTCTTCAAAAATATTAGACATTTTTTCTACCATTTTATTTATTGTAAAATTATCTAAAATTTTAGTTCTTGCATTATTTTTATAATAATCTAAATTTTCTAAAACTTTATTTATAGCATCTACATAATTTTGTATTTCCTCTTTACTATATGTTTCTAAATAAATGTTTTCTTCATCTTGTAATAATGGTACTATTTCTCCTACTTCTGGAGTAATTAGTTCTTTTTGTCCTCCTACATCACTAGAAACAACTGGAACTCCCATACTTAAAGATTCATAAGAGGTTAATGCTAGTCCTTCCTTAATAGAACAATTTATCGTTATATCACTTATTTTATAAATCTCTGCAGTATTTTGCAAACTTCCTAAAAAGACAATATAGTCCATTAAGTCTAATTGTTTTACTTTATCTTTCATTTTTTGAAGTAAATTACCATCTCCTACAATTAGAACTTTAAAATCTTGTCTGGTTTCTTTTAATTTTTCTATTATTTGTAATAATAATAGTGGTCTTTTTTGTTCCGATATTCTACATATGTATGAAATAATCATTTTGTTTGTTTTTTCTCCCAAATATTTTAGCAATAATTCATCTTTGTCCTCATATTTTTCTGGATTAAATTTTTCTTCATCTACCCCGATATATACGGTTTGTACCTCATCTTCTTTTCTTCCAAAATAATTTATAAGTATTCTTCTACTATTTTCATTACAAGTTAATGTTTTATCTATTACACTTTCATACATTGTAGAATACCTAGAATATCCTCCGTTTCTGTTATACCATTCTTCCATATGTACATAATCAATAATTGGAATTTTAGCGTTTTTAGCTTTTATATATGGTAATACTCCATAACCAAATTTACTGTTAGAGTTAAATATAAGATTTATGTTTTCTTTTTTAATTAGATAATTTATAAATGCTGGCCAATATTTTTTATCTAAAAATGATGTTAAATCATAAATATTTGCAAATTGTTCAAATTCTTGTCTTAATACATTTTTGTTTGGCTCTGTTGTTACTATTGTCACATTAAACTTATTTTTATCTAATCCTTTTACTAAACTTAAATTAAATAAATCAGCTCCACCTGTTATCATCCATGGAAATATCATTAATATATTTATTTTATTGTTTTCTTTTTGTTCTGGAATTAAGATTCCTTCAATTTCTTCTGGAATGATATCATAATTATACTTATGTCTAGGATATTGGATTGCCTCTACCTTTTCTTTTATTTTGCTTGCAGTTTCTTTAATTATTTCTAACGCTCTAGTTTTGTTATCTCTTGATTTCTGTAATTCTCCTGTTTCTTTTCTTCTATACCATTGTCCATAAAAGCTCATATGAACAGGATATTTTCCCTTTGCCAATAATTTAAGCCAAAAATTCCAATCTTCATTAATAGACTTTTCTCTTAATTCATATCCATTTACTAAATTAAAGTCTGCTTTTCTAACTAAAGCTTCGGAAAGTAATTCATTTTCTTCTTTTAGTTTGTCACTATTAAAATATTTATTCCATGTATATTCTTGTGTGCCAAACCCTATAGAGTCAGAATATGCCCAAGCTGCATCCTTATTAGTTTCTAATGTCCAATATGCACTTTCTAAAAAAGTTGGCTCAATTAAATCATCATCGTCTAAAAACATTAGATATTTACATGTATTTGAAGATTTAGAAGCTCCAAAATCTCTTGTTGCAGCCAATCCCTCATTTTCTTTATGAAATACTTTAATTCTATTATCTAATTTTTGAATTTCTTCTAATTTCTTTAGTGATTCTTCATCTTTTGATCCATCATCTATTATTAATAATTCAAAATACGGAAAAGTTTGATTTAATACAGATATTATAGTCTGTTCTATATATCTTCCGCTATTATAAAATGGTACAACAACAGAGATTATAGGATTTTTATCCGCATAATCTCTGTTTGTATATTTTATTCTTCCCGGTTCTAACGAAAAATTAAATTCTTTCATTAACTAAACTCCTCATATTATAGGTTACATTTCTTCTGCAAATCTCTTTTGCAATTTTTTAAATATTAAATATCCAACTATTGTTAATGCAATGCTAATTAGTAATACTAAACCTAGTGATGCAAAATCTGGCATTTGTTGATAATAGAAGATATCTCTATATCCATTTATAATATATGTCATTGGATTAAATTGTAATATCCATTGAAAATTCTGTGGTATTGAATCTGGTGCATAAACAATTGGAGTAGCATAAAATAATAATTGTAATGCAATTCCAATAAAATGTTGTAAATCTCTAAAGTAAACAGTAACACTAGATACAATAAATGAAATTCCTATTAATAAGAAATATTGTACTAATAATATTAATGGGTAGAATATTATGTATTTACTAAGTCCCATTCCATATGCTAATACGAAAACTAATATAATAATTGTAGAAATTATAAAGTTTATAGCTTCGCTTGTTACAACTGATAATGGTAAAATTTCTCTTGGGAAATATACCTTTTTTATAATATTTCCATTTTCAATCATTGTAAATGATGTTCTAGATGTGGCTGTAGAAAAGAAATTCCAAGGTATTAGTCCACAGCATAGGAAAACAGTATAGTTTGGTAAATTGCTTCTCATAATTAATGGGAATACTATAGCATATACCGCAATTTGTAGAAGTGGATTTAAAAATGACCATATTACACCCAATACTGAATTTTTATATTTTCCTCTTACATCTTTACTTATACTTGTTTTTAATAATTCTCTATATTCATATAATGATCTGAAAAAATTCATTTGTTTCTCCCTTCTTTTATGCTGTTTCCTTAATGTATTCTGCAATTACTTCATTTGTATTGCCATCTACTTTTATAACACCTTTATTTAGCCATACTGCTCTGTCACATAGCTCTTTTGCAGAGTCTAAACTATGTGTAACAAAAACCATTGTTTTACCTTCTGATTTTAATTCTTTCATTTTATTTATACATTTTTCTTGGAAATGTTGATCTCCAACAGATAATATTTCATCAACTAATAAGATATCTGCATCAACATTTATTGCTACAGCAAATGCTAATCTCATAAACATACCAGAAGAATATGTTCTAACAGGATTATCTATATAGTCTCTTAATTCTGAAAATTCTATAATTTGCTCTAATCTATCATCAATTTGTTTTTTAGTTAGTCCGAAGATAGAAGCATTAAAATATATATTCTCTCTTCCAGAAAAGTCTGGGTGGAAACCAGCACCTAATTCTAGTAAAGAAGTTAGTTTACCATTTATTATAATTTTTCCTTTATTTGGATAGATTATCTTTGTCATTAATTTTAATAATGTTGATTTTCCACTACCATTTACTCCTATAAGAGCAACTGCTTCACCTTTTTTTATATTTAAATTAATGCCTTTAAGTACTTCTCTTACTTCTTTTCTATTTCTCTTCCAAAATAATAATTTTTCTTTTAAGCTATTTGCTTTGTCCAAATATACATTAAATGTTTTATAAACGTCCTGTACTCGTATTGCATATTCTTCTTTATTTTTCACTATTATGTCCTCCTTTAATTTTGTGAACACCTTTGTATATAAGATTTTTTGTACCTCTTGCTAATGAATAGCATCCTTTCCCTACTGATAATATTATTTTATGATTTTTTAAAGTTTCTCTCATTCTTCTTTTAAATGTTATTCTGTCAAATAATACATAATATAAGAATCTAATTAGTTTGCTATGATGCTCTAAATCTGGCTCATTATATTCCAAATAACCATTGCTATTCCATTTTCCACTTGTTAATCCTAAAATGAGATCATCCATTGTTTTTTGATTTTTATATCCTAAATCTTTGTTCCATTCTGTTGTCATTTTTACAGGTTCCTTTAATCTTATATTATCTTCAAAATAAATTGCATCAAATATTGATTTATCTATTTGTTTTGAAGAATTTATATATGCCATTATTGGTAAAGAAATATAATATTTTTCATAATATAATTCTTTTATTTCTTCTCCAAAAATATCTGTAATATCTCTTACAAAATCAACAGCTGCATTTTGCATTATTCCAATTACAAATTCCTCTTGATATGTTTTGTTATATTTTTCAAATACTGGTTCAACTTTGTTTCCTGTAATTTCATATCCAATACAAGATGGTGCTAATGCTGAAAGCATTGCCTCATAAGCAAAACCTGTTGATGATGGTTTACCACTAAAAAATGTTTTTAATTTAAATTTACCCATATCTGCATGTCTTAATGCTTCGTCCATATTTATATTTAAGAAAAATGTATCTATAGGCTCTTCACATAAGTTAGATAAGAATAATTCTGGTCTTCCACTATAACCTATATCAAAATTTGCGGAATGTTCTTTATATATATCTTTAAAATAATTTTTTAAAATACTTAAATTTTTTAAATGTTTTTCTTCATCATAAAAATTGTCTATTACCACTTTTATAAATTTATTAAAGTTATTTATTGTTTCTAATTTTTTATTTATATCTATATTATGCTCTAGTAATATTTTTTCTACATCTTTTCCATCTGTTGTGATACAGTCTTTTACGTATTTTAGTATATCTTTAGGTGAATGATTTGTTACATTTATACATTCAGGTAGTTTGTAAAAATCAAGTTTATTCATTATGGTTATTGGTATTAATGATTTTCTAGAAACATATAAATATTTTTCTTCTGGTATGTTCGTATAGAATTCTTTCATTATTCTATATGTCTCCATAGGTAAATATCCATCTCTTGCCATAAAAACTAAATTTTCGTATCCTTTGTTTTGTGTTTCGTCTAGTAACCATTTTGTTACACCAAACATATACATTCCTAAAATATAATATCCTATTATATATGGATCTGCATTAAAATCTGAATATTTATTAAATGTTCTAAATGGATTATCAAAATATTTATTTGCAGAAATTGCAAGCATTGTTCTAATACCAATAAAGTTCATGGATGTAGCATTATCTCTCCAAAATGGCATACTTTGCGTAAACATTTTTGCGAAATTATTTACTTCTTTTTTGTCTAACGCAACTCCTGTAGCTTTAGGAAGATGCCAAGCATTAATATTAAGTTTTTTAGGTGATTCTACATCTGATTGATAATTATCCCCTATGTGTAGTAATTCGTTTTCTTTTATTTTTAGATCATCTATTACATATTTATATAAATTTCCTCTTGCTTTTGTAAGCTTTACATCAGAAGATAAATATAATTTATCATTATCTACATATCCATTTTTATCTAATATTTTTTGTATTACTTCTTTTGGTAAATACATATCTGATGTGAATATAACTTTTTTACCCATTGCAAGTGCAAGAGTATATAATTCATATCCAACATTTCTTCTTGTACAAAATCTTATTTCATATTCTATTTCTCTTTCTTTTAATTTTTCCAATACTTCTTTATCAATATAATATTCTTTGTTAATAGTATCATATATTTGGTCAAGAGTGATTTCTTGACATTCATCATTTTCGTATTTTTCTCTTGCAAGTTGTTCGCAAGAAACTCTAATTTTAGAAAAGTCCATACCTGATTTTGTATTTTTATATTCTCTAAAATATTTGTTTAATAATACAAATAAATCTGTTGGATTAAAGAAAGGTCTTGAAATTAGTGTATCAAAAATATCAAAGCTAACACATTTAATATCTTTGTTACATATTGCCAATTTCATATTTTCTAATCTATCATCCCATTTAGTTGTAATACTATAAATATACTCTGAATTCTTTATTTTTTCTGCTTCTGGATAGAATTCATATATTAATTTTTCTGCTTTTTCTTTTTCTTCTTTTGACATACTTGAGTTTGCTACATATGTCCTTTGTTGTTGAGTATATAATGATTTCCATTTTTCGAATTTGTATTTATATTTATCATATATGTTTTCTTCTTTTAAAAAGTCTTCTATAAAATTAAAAGATGTAGTAATATCTGTTATATTTTTGTTAAATTTACTAAATTTCAAGTCATTTACTGAAGTTGATGTTGTTTCGTGCTTACAATAGTAAATACAATCATTTTCTACATTTGTAAGTTTTTTGGCATAGTAAAATAAAACTGTAGAAAACGCAAAATCCTCAGTCATAAGCAAATGAGTAGTTATGTTTTTATAATGCTTTAAAGCCTTTTTCCAAATATCTATATTATATATTTTATTCCAAATTGTATGCCAATCAAAAGACAAACCTTCTTGGTCAAAATATGCATTTAAACATTCTTCTCCTGCCAAGTTTAGATGTTTTGCATTAAACAAATTATATATTATTCTTTCTCCATTATCATATTCAAGCACCATATTTCCCATTGCAATATCTGAATTATTTTCTTGAATATTAATCATCAACGTCCTGTAATAGTCTATAGATACATAATCATCACTATCAAGGAAGGCAATGTAATCACCCGTTGCAATACTAGAACCTGTAAGTCTTGCTTGGAATAATCCTTTATTCACTTCATGTTTTATATATTTTACTCTACTGTCTTTTTCCATATATTTATTTGCTATTTCTTCACAATTTCCTTTAGAGCAATCATTAACAATTATTATCTCTATATTTTTATATGATTGTTCTAATAGTCTGTCCAAGCATTTTTCCATATATTGCTCTGCATTGTATACTGGCACTATTATAGATAATTTTTTTTGTTCATTTATCATTTTATTACACCTTTCTTGTTTTTCTATCATATATTATAGTTTATACTTAGTTTTGTCAAGCAATTTACAATTATGTTATTTTCTTCTTAAAATCTTATTTACTTTTTCAAAATATTTCCATCTTTTGCTGTTATAAATTGCTTGTATTTCAGCTTGTTTCTCTTTGTTTTGCAATTTTACTTTTTCGTTTTCATTCTCTAATTCTTCTATTTTTTTTCTTAATTTTAATATAATATTTTCTTCAAAAAGATCTGAACTATTAATTTGATTTTTGGTTGTTTTTTCTCTATTCCATTCTTTTATAGCATCAATTTCATCACCTAAACCTACTGAATCTTCAAGTTTTATTCCTCTTAATATTTCTTGATCTAATTCATTTGATGAATGAATATATACTTCATGAGGTAATGAAATATAATATTTTTGATAATATAAATTTTCCATATTTTTTCCAAAAAATGAAACCATATCTTTTACAAATTTAATTGCTTCTTGTTGCATTGCATCAATAACAAATCTTTCTTGATATGTTACTTTTCGGTTTTCAAAAACTGGAGTAACTTTTTCATCATCATCTATATTATAAGCTACACAAGATGGATCCGGTGTAGACATAAAAATTTCTCTTACTACTCCAATAATAGCAGGTCTATAATCCAAATAATTTTTTAATTCAAATCCACCTATTTTGGCGTGATTAAACGCATCTCCACCATTTACATTTATAAAATATGTATCAATTGGTCTACCTATTAATTTTGATAAATACATTTCTGGCTTAGCACTATATCCTATATCAAAAATACAAGTTTTACCTTCAAATATTGTAGTAAAATATTTTTTTAACGCCTTTAACATTTTCTTATGCTTATCAGCATCGTAAAATTTATCAATTATAAGTCTTATATATAAATTAAATTCACTTTGTGTTTCAAATTTCTTGTTAGCATCTATTCCTGCCTTATTGCATTCATTTGCTAATTCATCTGTATTTTTTAAAACACTCTTAATATATTTTAAAATTGTTAACGGAGTATACTTATATATGTCTATAAGCTCTGCTAATTTATAAAAATCAAATCTATTTTGCAAAGTAGCAGGTATTAAAGCTTTTCTAGATATATACATATATTCAGCTTGTGGTGCATCTTTATATGCTGTTTTTAAAATTTCGTAGGCTCTCATTGTCCAATAGCCATCCCTTGCACAAAAAACAACTTTATCGTATTTTTGGCTTGTTTCCTTTAAAAGCCAATCTGCCATTCCAAACAAATTCATTCCTAATGCATAGTAACCTACTAATTTTGAGTCTGCATTAAAATCTGTTAAATTGTTAAATGTTCTATATGGATTATCAAAATATTTATTTGCTACAATTGCTAGCATACATCTAATTCCTAAAAAATTAAGTCCAATTGTATTATCTTCCCATACTGGTAGATTTTGTTTAAATAATTTTCCTAAATTATTTGTAATATTCTCATCGCAAAATACATCAATAGCTTTTGCTAAAAATTGTCCATTAATTCCTTTTTTGGTTGAATTCTCATAATCTGCATAATAATTATCCCCTATGTGAACCATTTCACTTGCATTAATATTTAATTCTTCCAAAATTTTGCTATATAAATCTCCTGAATGTTTTGTTAAACCTACTTCGCCAGATATATAGATTTCTTTAATATCATATTCATTTTTACATAACATACTTTCTATTGTTTGTTTTGGTAAATACATATCTGTAATACATATAACTCTTTTATCTAGATATCTAGCTAATTCGTATAATTCTTTTCCTGTTTTTCTTGCTGAACAAACACTTATTTCCAATTCTTTTTCTTTTTCTTCCATTTTAGCTAATATTCCTTTATCTATTTTTCCTTCATTAGCTATTTCATTATATATATCATCAAGTGTCATGTCTTGTTTTATTTTATCTCTTAAAATTAAGTATCTTACTCTTTCCTCTGCTCTTACTCTTAATTTAGAAAAATCTATTCCCGTTTCTGTATTTGTTAATTTTCTAAAATAGTCATTTAAAAATGTAAATAAATCTATAGGATTCCAAAAAGGTCTCATAATTAAGGTATCGAATATATCAAAGCTCACAATTTTTGTTTCTTCTTTTAATATTTCTCTTTTTATTTTGTCTAATTTGTCATTCCAAGCAGTTGATACCTTTATAACAATATCCATTTTATTTATTTCGTTTTCATCAGTATATAATCTTTTCCAATTTTCTATATTTTCTTTATATTGTTCATATCCTTTAAATTCTTTTAGGAAATCATTTAAATAACTAAAATTTTTCAAAATATTATCTAGTTCATCTTTGTTTGTAATAATCCTTTTTGTTAAACTTGCCTGAACACAATCATATTTTCTTTCTGCCTCTATACTATAAAATAAAAATTCATTTTCAACTAAACTCATTTTTTTGCAATATGAATAAAGTATTGAAAACGCATAGAATTCTTGTACATGATTATCTTCTTCTTCAATTTTTTCTAGTGCTTTAAAAAATACTTCTTTAGAAAAAACCTTATTACCATAAATACTCCAAAAAGCTGCTATGCCCTCTTGCTTTAAATACTCATTTAATATTTCTCCGTTGTCCAAGTCTTTAAATGTACTCTCCATAAGATTTAGGAAGGCTTTTCCTCCATCATTGTATTGTAATACAACATTGCTCATTACTATATCTGCATTTTCTGATATAGCTTTATTTACCATACATCTATAGTAATCTATAGAACTACAATCCTCATCATTTAAAATAGCTATAAAATCTCCTTTTATTAATTCTTTGTTTTCCTTTAATGTTAAAAATATATTGTTTTTGCTATTTAAAAATTTTACATCTGTATATTTTTCTTTTAATTGCTCTACTTCATTTTTATATAATACTATTAGTTCCATATCATTAATATAGCTTTGTTTATAAATATTCTCTAAACATCCATCTATATTATTATTTCCAATAATAATAACTGATAATTTTTTGTTTTCCATACGAAAACCTCCTACCTAAATCTCTTCTTTGTCATAATAAAACCTGGCACATAAAGTAAAACAGTTAGTGCTTTATTAACAAAGCCCTTCATGCCAGCCAAGTTTGGCTTTACCTTATTAAGTACACAAAATAAAATATAATGCTTAATAACATATAATCTTTTCTTAAAAGGTACTCCTACCATATCTTGCATTGTTAAGATTTCCTCAAAATATTTAAGATACCCCTTAGGATTTTTCTTAAATACTTTATCTATATTTTTTGAATACCCATCTTTTTGGTATTCACATATCATAATTGGTTCATTATAACATTTTATCTTATAATATAAATCCATTTTATGATACATTCTAGCTTCTGTAACAAATTTCTCTTCGCCTTCTAATTCATAACTATAATTTTTTCTTCTGTCTTTAAAAAATGCTATTGCTTTTTCTCCATCTTCTAATTCTTTAAAGTACAAATCAAACATGGTTGTTTTTGGATTTTTAAATTCTTGACCTATATTGTTTCCATTTTGGTCATACTTTAAAAAGCACAATCCATATAAATCTTTTTCATATTTAGATTCTTCATATGCATCTTTAAGATATAGAAATGCATTTTCTGTAAAATAATCATCAGAATCACATTCAATTATTAAATCTCCTCTTACATAGTCCATCAAATGGTTGATTGCTGCCATTTTACCTTGATTTACTTGTTTTAAATATCTTATATAAATCTTATTTTCATCTCTCATATTACTAATAATTTTTTCTGTATCATCATTTGATCCATCATCCATTATTAGCCATTCTACATCTATATTAGTTTTTAAATTATTTATTATACTTTCATATAACCTCTTTAATAAATCTCCTCTATTAAAAGTCGCTGTTAAAATTGATAATTTCATAATTATGCCTCACATATTCTATATAATTTTTATCGTGATGAACAGCAATATAACCTAATCGCTCATCCTATATTTCTAGTGTTTTTACCTCTTCTTCTAAAAGCTTTTCTAATTTTGTAATTATCTTACTATTGTCATATTTTTCTTGTTTATTAGAAAAACTTCCTATTTTCTTTTGTAGCACTTCTTTAATTTCAGCATATATAGCATCTTCATTATTGTTAACAATTATAGAATTTTCGTAATTTTGAACTGCTTCTCTTGCTGCTGTATCTGTTATTATTATTGGCTTATTTAATATTTTAGCCTCTTCTATTACCATTCCATATCCTTCAAACTCAGAAAGCAAGCAGAAAAATTGTGCTTGTTTCATATATGGGTATGGATTTTCCTTTTTGCCTAAAAGATGAAATGTATTTTGAACGTTTAGCTCTTGTATTAATTTTTCTAACTTTTCTCTTTCTGGTCCATCTCCTATTACATAAAATTCGTGCATAAAATTATTATCTATAAGTTTTTTATGTACTCTAATAATTCTATCTATTGCTTTTTGTGTAGTAAGTCTTGCAACCGTTAAGAAGCTAACTGTACCTGTGTTAATATTATCTGAAATTTCTTCTTCTGCACCTTCTATTACATTTTGTGGATTTATGTAATTATATACAACTCTTTTATGTACTGGTTGCAAATACTCATCTCTTACATCTTTATAAATTTCTGTAAATTTATCACGATTGTCTTTACTTACAAATACTAACGTTTGATATTTTCCATATGTCTTTTTGTCTATAGCCACTTTAATTTTTGCCTTAATATCCTTTCCAAATACTTGTGTAATATCATTATGTACCCATGCAATCTTTCGTGTATTTTTGTTTTTCACTCCCAAAAGCCTTGTAATTGGTCCTTCTAGGAAGGCTATTTCTATGTCATAATCACCTTTGATATATTTCTTGTAAAAATGCTTTTTAAATAGTAATAACTTTAAAGCAGTAAGTTTTTTCTTAAAGTTTGGCATATCATTAAACTGAAAGTCATATATGCTTTTTAACTTTACTTTTGAATTTAATTTCTTCTCGAATTCGCCTTTGGCATATATTGTAAGTATTGTAACATCATATTTTTTACTTAATTCATTTGCTAAATCTACTAAAACCTTCTCTGCTCCACCTAGAGTAAGGCTAGTAATACCAAATAAAATCTTTTTCATTGTTTGGCTCCTTATTTTATTGTTTACGTCTTTTTATCTTTTTCTTCTTTTCATTTTTTATAACAACTTGTTCATGTGTATATTCTACGTTTTTTATTTCGAATATCTTATTTATTAATAATGCACATATAACTGCTATAACTGTAGATACTGACATGTTAAAGAATACATATCCAGAAAATACAGATATCGCAAATGCTAGACCTATTCCTAACACATACATTATGTATTCTGAATCGATATTTTTTATTTTTCTTATTCCAAAATAGATTCCATATACAAAAATTGCAAGAAATGGTCCAAAATATAATAAAAATCCTACTATTCCAAAATTAAATAAGAAAGCTGGTATATCCATTTCTAATACTAATTCTCTATATTGATTCATATATCCATTTCCAAATATTATTAATAATGGATTAGCTTGATTTTTCACAAGAAGTGCATTGTATATTAATTGTTGCATACGTTGGTCATTATTGCTTATTTCCCACTTGTTCGCTATATCATATAATTCTAGTACAGACTTCTTTTGAGCCTCGCTCATGTAAGTATCTTCTATTTCACCATTATCTATTTTTTCTTTGATTTCCATTAAACTTCCTGTAATATGTGCTTCTTGATTTGTTGATTCATCAACTATATCTGATTCTATTTCTTGTAAGTGTTTTCTTCTTTCTAAAGTATTTGAGCCAACAAGAGCAACAACAACTACTACTACAACAATTGCTCCAATTCCCCCTAAAATTACTTTTTTATTAATCTTTGTCTTTTTTATTATCTTTCCGACTACCTCTGCAAATATAAATGCTAGTAATGCAACAATAAATCCAAATAAGCCTACTCTTGTTCCTATTAACATACATAGGAATATTCCCATTATAATTATTTCGCCTATAATTATTTTTCTATAATTTCTATCTTTATTACTTAATAATACAAATATTGATAAAGTTAAAACCGCACTAATACTATTGCCAGACTCAAACCACCCTTTTATTCCTGTTCCTTCTATATATGTAGTTGATGAAGTGTTTGTAATAATTGCTAATAATATTGATGCAATATAAATTGATACTGATGAAATTATAGCCCTTTGCAATTTACCTTTTTCTTTATCCTTAAATACATAAGCATATACAAATAAAATTATTATCATAAAAGTATAATTCATTATATATTGCATTTCATGTACTACATTGCTATAACTAAATCCTGTATTCACAGTATTAAATAATAATAAATGTGCTAAAGCATAAACACCATAAATTACTGCTATAATAAACATCTTTACTTTATGCTTACTTTTTATAAATAAATCTATAATTGCTATTAACGGAATTATAGGTCTTAGTATTGTAGATGGTGATATACTCGTATTAAATGTATTTCTAAAAACAAAACTTAAAATATCGAATACCGGGCATAATATTACAAAAATTACTAATAAATTTTCGGTCAGATTTTTTGTATCTATTTTTTTCTTTTTTGTTACATCAGCTTGTACTTTTCCCATAATCGCTCCTTTTATTTTTTCTAACTTGCTTTTAATATCATTTTAAGCAAACTTTCTTTGGATTTTCTTCCTTATGAATTTTATTCTTCCTAACTTTTCATATATTTTTAATGTTTTTTCGTTAACACTTAGCATATATTTATTTTTTAAGCCTTTTTCTTTTAAATATGGATTTTCCTTCCATTTAGGAAATGTAGTATTTAGCTTTTTCCATGCATAATTAATCGTCTTATCCCTTTCTTCTTTTTCCTCAATCATTATCATTCTAAGCATTGAGCTACATAACAAATATCTTGTATAATTGTATTCTAATTCGTTTTTGTACTTTTCATATATATTTTTTTCTTTATAAAATTCTAGTACATTATCTAATACTTTAATTATTTCAGCTGTTCTGGCAGTTTGTGTATTAGATATTGAATTTTCTCTTTGTACATAGTGTATAAAAGGCTTTTTTACAATTGATATACTATTTATATATGGCACTAATTTGTAAAAGAACTCGACATCTTCATATCTTAATCCTACTGGGAACTTTATTCTTGTTTTTTCTAGTAATTCTTTTTTTATTAATTTGTTCCATGCTACTACTCTGGCATTTAATAACATATCTTTTCTATCTTTATATGCTCTTCCTTTACTTTCTATTGTTTCTTCTGGATATTCCCATAAATAGTCACATTCTACAATATCTGCCTTGTCCATTTTAGCTGTTACATACATTTCTTCGTACATTTCTTCTTCTACATAATCATCAGAATCCAAAAATGCAATATACTCCCCAGTTGCATATGGCAAAGCATAGTTTCTTGCATCTGATAGCCCACCATTTTCTTTTTCCAAATATACTATTTTATCTGGATATTTTCTTTTATATTCTTTGGCAATTTCTTCTGAACCATCTTTACTTCCATCATTTACTAGAATTATTTCTATATCTTCTAAAGATTGCTCCACCAAAGATTTAATTGATCTTTCTATATATTCTTCAACATTATAGAATGGTACTATAATACTAACTTTTTTCATCTATATCTCCTCAATTCATATTATTATCTCATTTGTAAATATAGTTTTATATTTATACTTAATAATAGTCTCTTTATAAATTGCTTTAAATTTCTTACTTTGATATTTTTAGCCATCTTCCTATTTTTTATTTCATTTATATAGTTTTCTTGTTCTTTAGCATGCAATTCTTTTGCTTTTAAAATTATGGCATTTGTATAATATATCTTTAAATTTTGCTTTGTTAGCTTGTTTAGTTGTAATTTTTGTACTTGTTCCATTGCATTATCATAATGCTTTAATGCATCATATGCTTTTTTTATCGTCCTTTTATAGTCTTCATTTCTTGTAATACTATTGTCACTTTGAATATAAAAGTATCCATAAAAGTTTACAGATACCATTGTTTTTGCCAATACAATTATAAATGGAACTAATCCAAAATCTTCATGTTCTGTTCCAACTGCAAATTTTAAATTATTCTTTGTAAAGATTTCTTTTTTTATTAAATACACACATGGTGAATCTAGCAATACATCTGTACTATACAATTTATTAAATCCATCTTCACCTGTTGTTTCTTCAAAAGTTGCCCCAGGAACTATTTCTAATGTTTTTCCTTCTTCATCAACTCTTTGTAATTTAAACTTAATTAAGTCAATGTCATTATTTATATATTGCTCTAAAGTTTTTAATAGTGCTTTGTCTATGTAGTCATCAGAATCTAAAAACATTATATACTCGCCTTTTGCTTTTTCTATTCCGAAGTTTCTTGTTGAAGCCACACCTGTATTCGGTTTACTATAATAGCTTATTAACCCAGGATATTTATCTTTATATTCATTTATTATTTGTTCTGAATTATCTGTGCTTCCATCATTAATAATTACCATTTCAAAATCTTTATAACTTTGTGCTAATACAGAATCAAAACACCTTTTTAAATATTTTGCTGTATTATATACAGGAATTATAATGCTAATCTTCTTCATTTTTCCTCCAAACCGGGATTTTGGGACGGTCCCAGTTAGGGATTTTAGGACGATCCCATGCATTAGGGATTTTGGGACGGTCCTAAAATCCCGTTATTCTTTATTTACCCTATTATTTCTTGTAATTTATTAAATATGTTATTATTATAATCTTTTGCATCAAATTGTTTTGTTATTTGATATCCGTTTTCTATAAAGTCTTTCATGGCTTTATAGATTTCTGCTTCGTCTTTTTCTACTACTATTCCTTGACCTTCTATTTGCTCAGAATCAGAAACATTTGTAGTTATTATTGGTTTATTTAATATAAATGATTCTAAATATACTACTGGATATCCCTCATAATCAGAAGACAACACAACACAATCACATAATTTATAATATGGATATGGATTTTTCTTTCTTCCTAAAAACACTATTTCATGTTCTAATTTTTTGTTTTTTACCTCTTCCTTATAAAGATTGGTATCTGGTCCATCTCCTATAAAAATTATTCTAAATTTCTTATTGTCCTTTTTTAATTGCTCAGCTGCATAAATTATTCTTGTTAATTTTTTCTGTCTTTCATCATGTCTTCCTACATTCAAAAATGTAACTACATTTTCCTTTTTTAAATCTTTTACTGGCTCTTCTGCTTGATTTAATATTCGTTTATCATTAACTAAATTATTGCATGTTACAACTCTATCTTTTAGTTTTGGATAAACTTCTATAAAGCTGTCTTTTCCCTCTTTTGATACAAATATAATTTTCTTGAATTTTTTTATTTTTCTTTTATCAAAAAATTTTTTCATTTGGTCTTTATCATTATTATATAAACTTAAATAATCTGCATGGCCCCATATTGCATTGTTTTTTGAACATGTTCTTGCCATAAAGCTAGCAGGTAGTGCATAAGTTGCAAAACTTGCTGCAAAATCGAATTTATTTTTATATTTTCTTATAAATTTATATCTTTTTATTAGATTATTAATTTTTCTTTTTAGAATGTTTTTATCATTTGCTGGTGTATATTCTATTATTTTAACATTTGGAGAAATCTTGTCTAAAAAAACTCCTTCCTTTTTTTCTAGTGCAATTGTTATTTCATAACCTTTTTCTAGTAAAAAATTTGTAAGAGTTACGAGAGATGTCTCTATCCCCCCTAAATCTAAATTATATGCTGCAAATAATAGTTTTTTCATATTAATATACACACCTTTCTAAGCTTACTAAAAACACAAAAAATATTCTTATTTTTCTTATGTCATTTTATATTAAAACTGTGTATGTGTCAACGAAATACAGCATATATTGAATGTTAAGAATTTTATATTTTTTAAACAAAAAAATCGGGATTTAAGGAACGTCCCCAAATCCCCAAGGAAAGTCCCTAAATCCCCTAAATTCCGATTAATTATTGTCTATAAAATCTTCAATTAACTTTATCATGTGGTCTGTTTCACTTTTAAAATGTTTTGGTTTAAATGTCTTGGCTTTGTTTAAAGCTTCTTCTAAATCATCTAATTCTGTTACACCTATTAAAAAATCTTGTTTATCAAAAGAATCTACTATTTGTATTTGGTGGTCATTTATATGTTCCCAAAAAGCGCTTAAACGTGGTACTGCAATTACTTTCTTTCCCATTTTTAATGCCATTACTATAGAGCCAACTCCTCCATGAGTTATAACTAAATCTGCCTTTTCCATTATTTCTCTTAGTTTTTCTTCTGGCATTAAACTATATATTTCCATATCTTTTGATTCATATTTTGTTCTTCCCGCTTGAACCACAACTTTTTCTGTTATTACTTTTTTATCTATTAATTCTTGCACTTTATCAAGTAATCTGTGAAAACTATTGTCTTGTGTACCTAATAATATCAAAATCAATATATTGACCCTCCTAATTTAGCTTTTGGGTATAATTTTAGCATTTCTTCCCATTGCACTATAAATAAATCTGCAAACTTATAAACAAGTTTTCCTGTTGCAGTTTTAGAATTTCTATTTGCAAATGTTTCTATAAATATAATTTTACTACCAAATATTTTCCCTAGTATACACATTGGACCTGCATTATGCGTACCTGTTGTTATTATGTATTTTGGCCTTATTTTTATAAAATAAAATACTGTTAAAATACAATTCCATAAAAATTTAAATGGATACGAAAATGGATGAGATCTCGTTCCATATACCATATACGAAATTCTCTTTCCATATTGCTTCTTAAAGCCTTCTGTAAATTTATCTTTTTCTGTTATTATATGGTAATCATATTTTTCAAACATTGGCTTTAATTGCATCAACTCATTAAAATGTCCACCTGTACTAGATATAAATAGTACTTTCTTTTTTTTCATATTTCCTCCACATTTAAGTTAAATAGCTTTATTCTTTTGTTTCATTCTTTTCTTTATCTTTTTGTAGTTCTACATATCTTTTTATTTTCATTGTCGTTGTTTTAGCAAACTCATCATGTTTTATTTCTAGATTTTTTATTGCTTTATATGATGTTAATCCTTTATTTACTTCTTTTATTTTATTCCAAATTATTTTATGTATTTCTTCTTCGCTTAAGTCTTTTCCATGTAGATTTTCTATCTCTTCCATATTTGGAATAACTTTTACAGAAATTATTAATTCTTTTTCTCCTTCTACTTCTTTACCATATACCATACATTCTTGGATTTCAGGAATTTTAGATAATAATAATTCTATTTCTTCTGGATAAATATTTTTTCCATTTTGTGTAACTATAACATTTTTACTTCTTCCTGTAACATATACATAACCATCTTTATCTTGATAACCAATATCCCCAGAATTAAACCAACCATCATGTACTACTTCTTTTGTAGCTTCCTCATCTTCATAATATCCAAGCATTAATGTTTGGCTCTTAATCCAAATTTCTCCTTCGCCATTTTCATTTGGATTATGAATTTTTATTTGCGCACAATTTACTGGAAGTCCCACTGAACCTACTCTTGGGTCGCATTCTGGTGTAAGTGCTGCAATTGGAGCAGTTTCTGTTAAACCATATCCTTGTAAGAATTCGATTCCTATATCTTGAACCCATTTTCCTATCTTTTTATCTATTGGTGCTGCTGCAGAAACGATTATTCTCATATTTCCGCCTAAATTGTCATATATTTCCTTGAATACTTTTCTTTTTATATCTATTCCAACACTCTTTAACGCATTTGTTAGGTGAATCATAGAATTTACTAAACCTGCTTTACCACTTTTTTCTATTGATTGATTTATTTTTTTGTATAAACTTTCAACTAATAATGGTACTGCAAGCATTGCTGTTGGTTTTGCTTCTTGCATATCTGGTACTATATATCTTAATCCCCCACAAATAGCAACAGATGAGCCATTTGCAAATGGTAATAGTGCACCAATTGATGATTCATATGTATGATGTAATGGTAATACAGAGAAAAACCTGTCTCTTTCATATAGCTTTACATATTTTGAAACTGCATTTACATTTTCTGCTAAATTCCTGTGACATAGCATAACACCTTTTGCTTGTGATGTTGTTCCAGATGTAAATATTAAAAATTTGAATTCTTCTGGGTCTATTTCTACGTCCATATATTCTGTATTTCCTGCATCTGTTAATTTTTTACCTTCTGCTATTACATGCTCTATTCCTACATCTCTACCTTGTACACCATCGTCACTATTCATTTCGATAAAATATTTTACCATTGGTAAATTATCTTTTATTTTATCTATAGCATCCTTTTTCTTCTTTGAATAGATTACTGCTGCTGCATGTGAACGTTTTATTACATTCTCTATTTCGTTATTTGGTAATTCTTTATCTACTGGAACTGCAATACCTACTCCACATAAGATTGAGAAATATGATACATACCAGTAATATGTATTTTCACCTATAATTATAATTCTTTCATTTGATAAATTTAAGTACTTCATAAGTCCTGTACCTAAATTAATTGCATCATTGCCAAATCTTTCATAAGTAAATTCTTCAAATTTAGCTTTATGATCATGATTTGGTCTTTCTAAAATATAAATATTATCTTTGTATTTTTCTATTGATCTTTTAAATATTTCTTTTACTGTTTTATAATGTGTTTCCTCATAATATTTATTTTTTGACTTTTTATTTTTTATTTGGTCTATTTCGTCATAATTAACTTGCATTTCTTGTATGTTTTCCATACCTTCCATTTTCATCTTAGGAAATTTAAAATCTGGTAATTTAAAATCTCTTAAAATTCTCATAATACTATCACTCCTATACGTTTATATTATGGCACAATTATTTAGTTTTGTAAATGTTTATGGACCGGTTGGTATAATAA
>OCHL01000425.1_pt1 | contig 41179 bp, 35 predicted proteins | sample 1538421 | NCBI WGS metagenome assembly OCHL01 (sample SAMN04571690, study PRJEB22368) | human gut metagenome | biome: human gut; material: stool | host: Homo sapiens | place: Luxembourg | collected 2012-06-01 | reverse complement strand
CCTTGGCGTTGTCGATGCTGTCGGGGAAGTTGATGATGAACTCGCGGTGTTTGGGGATACGTGCTTTCATGGTAGAAATCTCCTTATAACAGTTTGGATTTTACTTGTTCATTTATACAGAAGCACGGGCCTGAACCTGTGCAACTTGCGAAAAAATTTTACAGTCCGTACACCCGACGGGCATTTTCCGTGGTTACACGGAACACCTCCTCGGCGGGGACGCCCTTCACCTGCGCGATGTACTCGCCCACATAGCGGATGAGGGAACTGTCGCAGCGGGTGCCGCGCACCGGCTCCGGGGCCATGTAGGGGCAGTCGGTCTCCAGCACGATGCGTTCCAGCGGCAGGGCGCTGATGGCCTTGGCTGCCCGCTTTGCACCTTTGAAGGTGCAGGCACCACCGAAGCCAATATACAGCCCCTGCTTTGCCAGCCACACAGCGTCGTCTGCGCTGCCGGAATAGCAGTGCACGATGCCTTTCGGCTGGTACTGTTTCAGCAGGGCGTATACATCCGCGTGGGCGTTGCGGTCGTGCACGATGATGGGCTTGTCCAACTCCAGCGCCAGCCGGATCTCTGCTTCAAACAGTGCCAGTTGAGCGTCCTTGGGCACAGGCCAGTGGTAGTCCAGTCCGCACTCGCCCACCGCCACCACCTTGGGGTCGTCGTAGCAGGGCATCAGGTCCCGCATCTCGGCAGCCCAGTCGCCGCCGTACACCGACACTGTGGGCGCGGGACCCTCCTCGCCGCAGTCGGCAGCGGGCAGCAGGCTTTCCGGATGGATGCCAATGGCCGCCACCACCCATGGGTAGCGGTGGGCCAGTTCCAGCACGCGGGGTGCGTCGCCGGAGTGGGTGGCCTGTTCGCACACGCCCACCACACCCTTGCCGGGCAGGCTGTCCAGCAGTGCAATGCGGTCGGCATCAAAGGCGCGGGCACTGTAATGGGCGTGGGTGTCAAAAATGGGGCCGGTCATTTGCTCTCCTTTTTGGCGGGGGCCTTGTTCACCAGCCAGATGCCCACACACACGAACACCAGCGCCGCCAGATACTGCCAGCGCAGCAGCGGTTCGCCGTTGAGCACGGCGCTCAGCAGTACGTTGACCACCGGGTTCACGAAGCCAAAGATGGCAATGCGGCTGACCGGGTTGTTCTTCATCAGCAGGGCCCACAGCACATAGCCTGCCCCGCAGATGAAGGCCAGATACAGCATGACCACCACCGCCAGTGCGCTCTGCACATGGAGACTGCCGCCCAGCACAGTGCCCAGCACGAACAGTGCCAGACCGCCCACGAACAGGTTGATGAAGCAGACGGCAAAGCTGTCTGCTTTTTTGGTCACGGATTTGTTCCACGGGCCGGACAGGGTAAAGATGATGGTAGCGGCCATCATGCAGAACACGCCCCAGCCGCTGCCGCTGCCGTGGTTGCCCAGCGTGCCGATGAGCACGCCCGCAAAGCCGATAACACAGCCCAGCGTTTTGGCAGGGGTCATGCGGTCCGCATTGCCATAAAGGAAGTGGGCAAAGATGACCCCCAGAAAGCTCTGGGTGCTGTTCAGGATGCCCCCAAAGGCACCGGTGAGCATCGCCACGGCGATGTAGTAGAAGGCATACTGTGCGGTGGTCTGCCACAGACCCAGCGCGCAGCACTCTGCCGCCACCTTGCCCCGGGGCAGGCGGGGCATCCGGCTTTGCAGCAGCACACTGCCCAGCAGCACCAGAAAGCTGCCCAGTGTGAACCGCACCCCCGCAAAGCAGAAGATGGAGGCGGTGTCGCCGGTGCCGATGGAGAACAGCCGGTAGCCCAGCTTGATAAAGGGAAAGGCCGAGCCCCACAGCACATTGCAGAAAATAGCCAGCAGCACAGCACACACCGGTGTACCGAAGATACGATCCAGTTTTTCCGCTCTGGAAAGCGTTTTGTTTTCCTGCATGGCGCTTAGTGGATGCGGCTGCCGACCGGGGTGTCGTCGCCGTAGAAGGCAATGGAGCAGCCGCCGTCTGCGGTGTCCGCAGCGAAGATCATGCCCTCGCTGACATATTTGCCCTTCATCATCGGGCGGGGTGCCAGGTTGCACACGATGCCGATCTTCTTGCCGATCAGGTCTTCCGGCTTGAACCACTTGGCAATGCCGGACAGGATGCAGCGCTCGCGCTCGCCGTCGAACACGGTCAGGTGCAGCAGCTTCTTGCTCTCCTTCAGGTTCTCGCAGGCGCGCACCTCGGCCACGCGCAGCTCCACCTTGCAGAAGGTGTCAAAGTCGATCTCGGCTTCGTGGGTGAAGTCCACGCCGCTCTCCTCAGCAGTAGGGGCGGCAGCCTTCTTTTCGGCTTCCGCCTTGGCCTTGTTGGCGGCTTCGGCAGCAGCCTTGCGCTTCTCGTCCTCCTCCTTCAGGTGGGCGATCTCCTTGGCTACGTCGATACGGGGGAACAGAGCATCGCCCTTGTGGACGGTGTAGGTCTCCTGTGCGCCGTAGATGGTCTTGGTCAGGTCCAGAGCGGAAGCGTCCAGACCCAGCTGGTCCATCATCTTGGGTGCGGTGGTGGGCAGGTAGGCGTTCAGCAGGATGCCGCACACGCGCAGGGCTTCGCACAGGTGGTACAGCACGCTCTCAAGACGGGCCTTGTTGGCTTCGTCCTTGGCCAGCGCCCAGGGGGCAGTCTCGTCAATGTACTTGTTGGCGCGCTGGATGACCGCGAAGATCTCCATCAGGGCCTGCGGGATGGTCAGGTTGTCCATGTCGGCGGTGACCTTGGCGGTCAGCTCGTTGACCATGGTCTCCAGCTCGGTGTCGATGGCTTCGGTGCCGGCCACATTGTGCACGGTGCCGCCGAAGTACTTCTCGCACATGGCGACGGTGCGGCTGAGCAGGTTGCCGAGGTCGTTGGCCAGATCGCTGTTGATGCGGTTGATCAGGGCCTCGTTGGTGAACATGCCGTCGTTGCCGAAGGGGATCTCACGCAGCAGGAAGTAGCGGATGGCGTCCACGCCGTAGCGGTCGCACAGGATCACAGGGTCCACCACGTTGCCCACGGACTTGGACATCTTGCCGCCGTTCATCAGCAGCCAGCCGTGGCCGAACACCCGCTTGGGCAGCGGCAGATCCAGAGCCATCAGCATGGCGGGCCACAGGATGGTGTGGAAGCGCAGGATCTCCTTGCCCACCATGTGCAGGTCGGCAGGCCAGAACTTGTCGTAGTCGTGATATTTTTCGTTGCCGTAGCCCAGCGCGGAGATATAGTTGCTCAGGGCGTCCACCCACACATACATGGTGTGCTTGGGGTCGAAGGGCACGGGGATGCCCCACTTCACGGAAGTACGGGACACACAGGTGTCCTGCAGGCCCTGCTTGATGAAGGCGATCATCTCGTTCTTGCGGCTCTCAGGCTGGATGAACTGGGGGTTCTCCTCGTAGAGCTTCAGCAGGCGGTCGGCATACTTGCTGGTCTTGAAGAAGTAGGCTTCCTCATGTGCGTCGTACACTTCGCGGCCGCAGTCGGGGCACTTGCCGTCCACCAGCTGGCTGTCGGTCCAGAAGCTCTCGCAGGGCTTGCAGTAGTGGCCGATGTACTCGCCCTTGTAAATGTCGCCCTGCTCGTAGAGCTTGGTGAAGATCTTCTGGCAGGACTCCATGTGGTAGTCGTCGGTGGTGCGGATGAAGCGGTCGTAGCTGACGTCCAGCAGCTTCCACAGATCCTTGACGGTGGCTACGATCTTGTCCACATACTCCTTGGGGGTCACGCCGGCATCGGCGGCCTTGTCCTGGATCTTCTGGCCGTGCTCGTCGGTGCCGGTCAGGAACATGACGTCATAGCCCTGCATCCGCTTGAAGCGTGCCAGTGCGTCGCAGGCGACGGTGGTATAGCTGTGGCCGATGTGCAGCTTGTCGCTGGGGTAGTAGATGGGAGTGGTGATGTAGAATGTCTTGTGCTCACTCATAGGTTGATACTCTTCCTTTCCTGATTTGGCGGGGGACGAAAAAAGCCCTCATCCTGCCGGACTGAGCCGGACAAGGACGAGAGCCTGAAACTTTCGTGGTACCACCTTGCTTCGCCGCACCCTTGCGGGCGCAGCCTTTTGCCGGGCCAAAAAGCACGGCGCAGCGCGGTAACGGGCGCACCCGTCGCAGGCTCAATTTTCACCTGCGCAGCTCCGAGACCATCTTCGGCATCGCGCGGCCTGCCCGGTTCCATCCTTCGGGCTTTCTGTCAGGCGCAGACGGTGCGTACTCTTCTCTTCACAGCCAATTTACATTGTTATGTCTATAATACGCAAAAACGGTGGGTTTGTCAACATTAAATCTCGTAATCCAGACAGAACCGTGCCTTGGTGTAGGGCCGCACCTTGCCGTCGGCCACAGCCACATGGGCGGGATGGACGGAGTAGCCCTTGAGGGCCTCGGCGCTTTCAAAGGTGGTGTCCAGCATCAGGTCGGCGGTGGAAGAGGGAAGACCGTTGATGTTGACGTGCACTTCCACAAGGCCGGGCACCTTGCCCGCAAGGCCCTCCAGCCCTTCCTTGATGCCCGCTTTCACAGCGGCTTTCTCGGCGTCGGACAGCTCATCTTTCAGCTGCCAGAGAATGACATGCTTGACCATAACAAAAAATCCTCCTGCGTTTTTTCTCATTGTAGCAGGGTGAGAAAACGAACGCAAGAGGAAAACGTTAAGATGGCGGAAAGAACAGGAGCACGACCAGAAACACCGCACCGGCGACGGCCATAAAAATGCCCTCGATCTGGGTGTAGCGAATGTATTTTTCAGAAGGTTCGGCCCGGTCGTACCGCCAGCGGGTCTGCAAAGAGATGGCTTCTTCCGGCAGAAAAAACGAGAACAGCCCGAACCCGATGCAAACAAACAACAGCAGAATGAGAAGAATCGTGTCCATGGCGGCACCTCACTTTTTGCCATCATTCCGTGTGCCATGATAGCACAGATTGGAGATCAAAAAGCCGATGCAGACCAGCAGCGCGGTGACCATTAAAATGGTGTGCAGCGGTTCGACCCGGGGCAGAAATACATTTACAAGATAAACGGCCCCGCACAGCAGCAGCGCAATGCCGGAAAATTTGCTGAAATGCTTCTTTTCATCCTCACTGCTCCAGCCGGTGCCGCCGCCATTGCGCAGGTCCTGGATACCGCGATACACAAACAGCACACCGCAGAGAAGGCTTAGCCAATTACTCATAGACACTCCTTTCCGGCGGTCAGTCCGCGCTATGGTTCCAGCTTTCGTAAGCGACGAGATAAAGAAGATCGCCTCCGATGGCGACGCCGAAGATGATACGGTAGAGCAGCGATGTAACAGGTGTGAATGTTAAGATCAGAAAGGCGATGCCGTTGAGCATGTAAAACACGCCGTTCTTTTTCTGCCACATGGCGCGGTATTCCGGGTCACGGTTATACTGGTTGAACGGCAGATTGATGAGCGGGTCTTTGCCTTGAAGATCCCGAATGCCGGAGACAAACCAAATAACGGTCAGCACAAGGTTAAACAGGGTGGAAAACGACAAGAACGACTCCATGGAATGCACCTCCCATCTTTTCCACAATTATAACATAGGAATGTGAAAACACAAGGACGGGAATAAAGCTGATATTATTTTCACCGGGCTCGCCCTCTCAGTCTCGCTTTGCTCGAACGCTCGCCCTTTGGGAGAGGGCGAGGAGGCTGACTTTTCTGCAAACAAAAAACCAGCCGGACGATGCGGTTGCAAGCCATCGTCCGGCTGGATCCTTACTTCTTCGGAGTCATAAGCCTCTCTCCCTGGGTTTTCTCATTTTCGGAGTAAGCGTTTCATAGGGTGACTCTCCTTGGAAACTACTGGAAACTGAGAAACGATTTCAAGGGGACTGATTACTCTAGTACATTGGATTGACCCTTCTCTTAACTGATGGAGTGCGGCACCGAGATTCGGAAAATGAATTTCATATTACCACATTCTTTCGAGTTAGATTCGCTAGGGGCAAACTACTTAGTACATTGGTAGAACTCCTTTTTTGCTATTCAAATAATGTTCTCCGTACAAAAGATACCTTCATAGGAATCATCTCCGGCGGATCTATTTGAATCGCTGGGGGTTAAGTTTATCGACAGGTTGTCGTGTAATCGCATTTTTGATGCTCAAGACTGGCTCATTTTTGTTGTGTTTTTATACGGGGGAAACATCCCGTCTGTGGTGAGCCTCTGTTTTGCTTCTCAGCGAACCCCGACAGCCTGTCCCTGCTGTGCGGGTTCCATATCGACCATCGGTCTCGCTCCTTTCTGCTTCAAGTCAGCGGGATTAGCTCTCTCTTGAGCTTCTGCTGTACTTCTCTGGTTTCTGGCTTTATTATACATATTCCTGAACGATTTGTCTATTCGCAGAGTGCACAAGGATAGAAATATAAAATTGTGCAGTTCTTGAAAAACAGCAGATGGAACGTGCAAAATGCTGCTTTCTGCCGGCCTGTCCGGACGATCGGACCCTTTGGAGAGAAACTTTGTTCCCAGCAGGGAGGGGTGCTGGGGAGCCACAGCAAAGTTGCCCAGAAGTTCCGGGCCGTTTGTGGAGGATTTTGCGCAAAACGGGAGAAAGTGTCCACAGGGTATTATGCGTCAGATCGATTTGTGCTAAAATAGCGCCAATGAATGGTAGTCGCCGCCGCCCCGCGAGATGAAAGTTTCGCGGGGCGGCTTTTTTGCGGCAAAAATTTACACATGAAAGAAACGGAGACACAATCAAAATGCCTAAAACTTTACCGGAACGTATCTTCTTTACCATTGTCATGGCCGCAATCATGGTCTATGGAATGATCGTTTACAATGTGGCACTGAACACAGGCGGTGTCACCAATGCCACCTTTGTTATGGCTCTGCACGAGATGCCGATCATGGTTCCCATTGCCTGCGTGCTGGAATTTTTCGTGGTGGAGAAACTGGCCACCCGATTGGCGTTTATGTTCATGCGGCCCACAGATCGTCCGCAGTTCATCACCTATGCCGTCTCTCTGATGATCGTGTGCATCATGTGCCCGGTGATGAGCCTGATCGCAACGGTGCTGTTTAAAGAACCCGGCTTTGGCACTTGGGTGCATACATGGGGCTGCAATATGCCCATGGCCCTGTGCTGGCAGATGCTGTACTGCGGCCCGCTTGCCCGTGCCATCTTCCGGCTGGTGTTCCGCCGCAGCGCAAAACAGGCGGACTGATAGATTTTAGATATGCAGTTATAATAAATATGTATAGGAGAGGGCGCAATACCGGACAAGACACCTATACGATTTTTATATATCTGGCATATAAAGCATGTACAATAGGGCATTTTTGATGGAAATATTTTCCGGAATGTCCTGAAATAACCATCGAAACCTAAGAACTGGCTAAGAAATTTGTGGAAAAAGTACATGCAAAGGACACTTTGTTGGACAAGATGCACAACTTTTTTAATATATCAATGCAGTAGAATCACCTAAAATGTAGAATGTGCACAAAGGGACTTGCGAATTTTTGACATTCGTACTATGATATCGAACGAAAAAAGACGAAGTGACCAGAGCAAAGGAGGGCGCCAAGCGGTTCAAAACCAGCGCCTTCCTTGCTTTTTTCACGAAGAAGCGCCTTTTCTTCCAGCGATAAGAAGGCCGTGCCGTTCAAGCGGCGCGGACGACCCAAATCCCCGGAAATTGATTCTTCAGGAAGGAGGAGAAATAAATGAACAAGTTGACTCAAGCGTTGATGGAAGAACTGACCGTCGAGTACGTCAAGGTCGGCCCGCTGCAGATCCCGGAATCCGTGGTCATCAGCTGGGCGATCATGGTGCTGGTGGTGCTGGGTTCCATCCTGCTCACCCGCAACCTGAAGGTGGACCACATCAGCAAGCGTCAGGCTGTGCTGGAGCTGGCCTACACGGCGGGCAAAAATTTCTTTGAAGGCCTGCTGGGCAAGGAGGGTGCATGTTATGTGCCTTACCTGATGACCGTGGCCATTTACATCGCCTGCTCGAACCTGATCGGCGTGTTCGGCGTCAAGCCCCCCACGAAGGACCTGGACGTGACCGCAGCGCTGGCTTTGATGAGCATCGTCCTCATCGAGTATTCCGGCATCCGTGCACGCGGCGGCGTCGGCTTCCTCAAGAGCCTGGCTGCCCCCACCCCGGTCATGACCCCCATGAACATCCTCGAGATCGCCATCCGTCCCACCAGTCTGTGCATGCGACTGTTCGGCAACGTGCTGGGCGCATTCGTCATCATGGAGCTGATCAAGCTGGTGGTGCCCGTGTTCGTCCCGGCGGTGTTCAGCCTGTATTTTGACCTGTTCGATGGCCTGATCCAGACCTACGTTTTCGTGTTCCTGACCTCGCTGTTCATGAAAGAGAGCATCGGCGGAGAGGAATAAAAGGCTCACGCGACAGCTTCCCCCGAGAGGGAAGCCTTGAAAATGATTGAATAAAGGAGATTTTATTATGAACGGTTTGATTGCTCTGGGCGCTGGCATTGCAGCGCTGACCGGCATTGGCGGCGGTATCGGCATTGGTATTGCAACTGGCAAGGCTACGGAGGCCATCTCCCGCCAGCCCGAAGCTGCCAGCAAGATCCAGACCAACCTGCTGCTGGGCGCTGCTCTGGCAGAAGGTACTGCAATTTTCGGCTTCGTCGTTGCACTGCTGATCATCCTGTTCCTGGGCTGATAATGGAGGCGTGAACGAATGCTGAAGTTGGATATCAACCTGCTGTATACGGTGGTCAACGTCCTCATCATGTACGCGCTGCTGCGCAAGTTCCTGTTCAAACCTGTGCAGGACGTGCTGGACAAGCGCCAGCAGATGGTGGATGCAAGCATGGCCGATGCGCAGGAAGCACAGAACAAGGCACAGGCTGCACTGAGCGCAGCCGAAGATAAACTGCACAACGTGGACATCGAAGCTGCACAGCTCCGCCAGTCCAGCGAGAAGCAGGCAGAAAAGCAGAAAGAGCAGCTGCTGGCCGACGCCCAGCGCCAGGCCGATGCCATCATCGCAGACGGCAAGGCAGCTGCCGAGGCAGAGCGCGCCAGCAAGCTGCGTCAGGCCGATGCACAGATCGCCGACCTGACCCGTACCGTGTGCGCCAAGGTGCTGGAACGCAACCTGACGCAGCAGGACGACGAGCGTTTGCTGGCGGACCTGCTGCAGAAAGCGGGGGACGGCGATGGCAAGCGCAGCTGAAACGTTGAAGGCTTATCTGCACAGCGCCCGCACCCCTTCTGAGCAGGCGCTGGAGCGCATCCGTGCCCAGCTGAAAAAGCAGTACGGCGCGGACGTGGAGCTCACCGTCAGCGTGGAGCCGGAGCTGCTCTCCGGTTATGTGCTGCAGGTGGGCGACAAGGTGATCGACAACTCCGCAAAACACATGTTGGAGACCATCACCGCAGGCACCCCGGACCTTGCCACCATGCAGACCCGCGCAGAGGACTACAAGCCCGCTGCCGAGGCCAGCGAGGGCGGCACGGTCGTCTCCGCTGCCGACGGTGTCGTGGAAGTCAAGGGCATGGACAAAGCCGTTTACGGCGAGATCGTCACCTTCGACACCGGCGCAAAGGGCATGGTGGAGAGCGTGGAGCCCGATCGTCTGGGCGTCATGCTGTTCGACGACATTGAAAAGGTCGGCGTGGGCACTCTGGTCACCCGCAGCGGCAAGCGCGCGGGCATCCCGGTGGGCGACGGCTTCCTGGGCCGCGTCATCAGCCCGCTGGGCGAGCCCATCGACGGCAAGGGCCCCATTGAGTCTGTGGGCTACAACCCCATTGAGAAGCAGGCCCCCGGCATTCTGGAGCGCCAGAGCGTGGATACCCCGCTGCACACCGGCATCCTGGCCATCGACTCCATGTTCCCCATCGGCCGCGGCCAGCGTGAGCTGATCATCGGCGACCGCCAGACCGGCAAGACCTCCATTGCCACCGACGCCATCCTGAACCAGAAGGACACCGGTGTGCTGTGCATCTATGTGGCCATCGGACAGAAGGCTTCTTCCATCGCCCGCGTGGCAGGTGATCTGCAGAAGCACGGTGCCATGAGCTACACCACCATCGTGGCGGCTACCGCTTCTGACAGCGCTCCGCTGCAGTACATCGCACCTTACGCCGGCACCGCACTGGCCGAGTATTTTATGGCACAGGGCAAGAGCGTGCTGATCGTTTACGACGATCTGTCCAAGCATGCAGTGGCCTACCGTGCCATCTCGCTGCTGCTGCGCCGTTCTCCGGGCCGTGAGGCTTACCCCGGCGACGTGTTCTACCTGCACTCCCGTCTGTTGGAGCGCTCCTGCCGTATGCGCGACGACCTGGGCGGCGGTTCCATCACCGCCCTGCCCATCGTTGAGACCCAGGCAGGCGATGTCTCCGCTTACATCCCCACCAACGTCATTTCCATCACCGATGGCCAGATCTTCCTGGAGAGCGCCCTGTTCAACGCAGGCAACCGCCCCGCCGTCAATGTGGGCCTGTCGGTGTCCCGTGTGGGCGGCGCAGCCCAGACCAAGGCCATGAAGAAGGCCAACGCCAACCTGCGTATTGAGCTGGCACAGTACAAGGATATGGAATCCTTTGCCCAGTTCAGCTCCGATCTGGACGCCGAGACCCGCCGCCAGCTGGACCACGGCAAGGCCCTGATGGAGATGCTCAAGCAGCCGCTGTACCAGCCCAAGTCCGACGCCGAGCAGGTGGTCACCCTGGTGCTGGCTTCCCATGGTATGCTGGACAGCCTGCCCACCGCGGAGCTGCGCAGCAAAACTTCCGCATTTGTGCGTCAGTTCCGTGCGGATGTGTCCGGCACGATGGATAAGATCACCGCCACCGGCAAGCTGGAACCTGAAATGGTCGATGCCATCCTGAACGCCTGGAAAGCTTATGCGGGAGGCGACAGCCATGCCGTCCAGTAAGCTGCTGAAAGAGCGCATTGAGAGCATCCAGGACACCATGAAGATCACGAACGCCATGTATCTGATCTCCTCGTCCAAGCTGCGCAAGGCGCGCAAGAACTATCAGAACGTGCAGCCCTACTTCAACCGTATGCGGGACACCATCTCCCGTGTGGTGCCCCACCTGCCGGAAGAACCGGTGCACCCTTACTTCCACCAGCGCAATGCAGCGAACCCCAAGCGGGCCTACATCGTGCTGACGGCCGATAAGGGCATGGCGGGCGCTTACAACCAGAATATCATCAAGTTCCTGAAGGCGCAGGCCGGGGATGACCCGAATGCCCGGTTCTATGTGATCGGCCAGACGGGCTACCGCGCCCTGTACCACAGGGACCCGCGCCTGGTGGAGGAGTTCCACTACGGCGCAACGGCTCCCACGCTGCAGCGTGCCCGCGACATCACGGTGGACGCCATCGACGACTTCGAGTCCGGCAAGCTGGATGAGATCTACCTCATCTACACCAAGATCGAGAACGCGCTGACCAGCGAACCCACCATGGTGCGGCTGCTGCCGCTGGACCGCGAACATCTGCAGCCTGCGCCGAAAGGCCTGGGCGACCCCAAGGGCGAGGTGGAGCTGTTCCCAGACGCCTGGACCGTGTTCCAGCAGACTGCACCCATCTACATGCACGGCATGATCTTTGGTGCCATGACCGAGAGCTACTGCGCTGAGCACAGTGCCCGCATGACTGCCATGGACTCCGCCACCAAGAGCGCCAATGAGATGATCCGGGAGCTGCAGCTGGAATACAACCGCACCCGTCAGGGCTCGATTACGCAGGAGATCACCGAGATCATCGGCGGCGCGGCTGCAGTGCAGAACCGGGCAGATTAAAACGTATTTACACATGATTATAGAGGCAATCGTATGATACAGGGAACTATTATTCGCGTAGCGGGCCCTGTGGTGGACGTGCAGTTCACCGCAGGCAAGCTGCCTGCCCTGCAGGAGGCGCTCACCGTGACCGCTGAGGGCACCGAGCGCACGATGGAAGTGACGCAGCACGTCAACGAGACGACGGTGCGTTGCATCATGCTTTCCGCCAGCGAGGGTCTTGGAAAGGGCATGGCCGTACAGGCCACCGGCCACGGCCTGACCGCGCCGGTGGGCGAGGGTACGCTGGGCCGCATGTTCGACCCGCTGGGCCGCCCCATCGACGGCAAGGGCCCCGTGGATGACGTGCCGCACTGGCCCATCCACCGCAAGGCACCCAGCTTTGCAGAGCAGAAGCCTGCAACGGAAATTCTGGAGACCGGCATCAAGGTCATCGACCTGCTGGCTCCCTATGCAAAGGGCGGCAAGATCGGTCTGTTCGGCGGCGCAGGCGTCGGCAAGACCGTGCTGATCCAGGAGCTGATCCACAACGTGGCCACCGAACACGGCGGCTACTCCATCTTCACCGGCGTCGGCGAGCGCTCCCGCGAGGGCTGCGACCTGTGGGGCGAGATGAACGCTTCCGGCGTGCTGGACAAGACCGCGCTGGTCTTTGGCCAGATGAACGAGCCCCCCGGAGCCCGTATGCGCGTGGCCGAGACCGGCCTGACCATGGCAGAGTACTTCCGTGAGGAGACCCACAAGGACGTGCTGCTGTTCATTGATAACATCTTCCGTTTCGTGCAGGCAGGTTCTGAGGTGTCCGCCCTGATGGGCCGTATGCCTTCCGCCGTGGGCTACCAGCCTACCCTGGCCAACGAGCTGGGCGCTCTGCAGGAGCGCATCACCTCCACCAAGGAAGGCTCCATCACCTCGGTGCAGGCTGTCTACGTCCCCGCTGACGACCTGACCGACCCGGCCCCCGCCACTACCTTCGCCCATCTGGACGCCACCACCGTGCTGTCCCGTAAGATCGTGGAGCAGGGCATTTACCCCGCTGTGGACCCGCTGGCCTCCACCTCCCGCATTCTGGAAGCAGACATCGTGGGTGAGGAGCACTACCGCGTGGCCCGCAAGGTGCAGTCCATTCTGCAGCGCTATCAGGAGCTGCAGGACATCATCGCCATTCTGGGCATGGACGAGCTGGACGACAACGACAAGCTCACCGTCGTCCGCGCCCGCAAGCTGCAGAAGTTCCTCTCCCAGCCCTTCGCGGTGGCCGAGAACTTCACCGGCCTGCAGGGCAAGTATGTGCCGCTGAAGGATACCGTGCGCAGCTTTGCCGCCATCGTGGACGGCGAGGCCGACGACCTGCCGGAGTGGGCCTTCTTCAATGTTGGTACGCTGGAAGATGCCCGCCAGAAGGCCGCTGAAAAGGGCGGTGCCGTCTGATGAACAAGTTCATCCTGAACATCACGGCATCCAGCGGCGAGTTCTACCAGGGCTATTGCGAAGACCTCACCCTGCCCACCGGCGACGGTGTGTACGGCGTGCAGGCCGGCCACAGCCCGGTGCTGGTGGCCCTGCACATGGGCATGCTGCACTTTGTGGTGGACGGCGAGAGCCGCGACATCCTGGTGGGTGACGGCATCGCCGAGGTGACCCCTGCTTACGTGATGGTGCTGGTGGACAGCGCCGAGCGCCCGGAGGACATCGACAAGAACCGCGCCGAGGCAGCCCGCATCCGTGCCGAGGAGCGCCTGCAGCATAAGCAGAGCATGCACGAGTATTACCAGAGCAAGATCGCTCTCAGCCGTGCCATGCAGCGCCTGCAGACTTCGGCAAAGTACCGCCGCTGAGCAGCAAGATGACAAAACACCCGATTTCCCGGAGTTTTTCTGGGGAAACGGGTTTTTTTGTTTTGTTTGTTTGAACCCTCTCCGTCTTTGCTCCGCAAAGCCACCTCTCCCGAGGGGAGAGGCCTTGGCTTAACGATGCAGTCTGTATGGATCGCCAAAGGCTCCCCCTTCGGGGGAGCTGGCATCGAACGAAGTGAGATGACTGAGAGGGTTCCCCCTTGACAATCTTCCTACAAAGTGATATGATTTTGATATCACAAAGAAACACTTCCGCACCCTGAGAAGGAGGGACTTGTTATGGAAGAAAAGATTCTGCAGACCCGCAAGAACGGCATGGCTGTGCTGCTGCTCACGCTGCTGGGCTATGCGGCCGCCGTGGCACTGTTCGTGTACAGCATCGTGCTGCTGGACGACAGCCTGTTTCCGGGCGTCCTGCTGCTGATTTTGGCCATCGCCTACTGCATTGCAGGCATTTTCCTGTTCTGCGGCCTGCGGGTGCTCAAGCCCCAGGAAGCGCTGGTGCTCACCCTGTTCGGCGATTACATCGGCACCCTGAAGGGCGAGGGCTTTTACTGGGTGAACCCCTTCTGCACTGCCGTCAACCCTGCTGCGGGCACCAAGCTGAGCCAGAGCGGCGATGTGAACAGCGGCGAGGGCGGCATGGCCGCCCTGCTCAAGGCCGGCAACGGCAGCGCCACCCAGACGACGGAGCTGACCAGCAAGAAAATTTCCCTCAAGATGATGACCCTGAACAACTCCCGCCAGAAGATCAACGACTGCCTGGGCAACCCGGTGGAGATCGGCATCGCGGTCATCTGGCGGGTCACCGACACCGCCAAGGCCGTGTTCAACGTGGACAACTATAAAGAGTACCTCTCCCTGCAGTGCGACAGCGCCCTGCGCAACGTGGTGCGCGTCTACCCCTACGACGTGGCCCCCAATGTGGACACCACCGGCGACGGTGTGGCCGACGAGGGCAGCCTGCGCGGCTCCTCTGAGGTGGTGGCCGCCCGCATCCGGGATGAGATCCAGAAGAACGTGGAGCAGGCCGGTATTGAGATCGTGGAAGCCCGCATCACCTACCTGGCCTATGCGCCCGAGATCGCAGCCGTGATGCTGCAGCGCCAGCAGGCCAGCGCCATCATCGACGCCCGCAAGATGATCGTGGACGGTGCCGTGGGCATGGTGGAAATGGCTCTGGACCGCCTGAACGAGAACAAGGTGGTGGAGCTGGACGACGAGCGCAAGGCGGCGATGGTCTCCAACCTGCTGGTGGTGCTGTGCGGCAACCGTGACGCCCAGCCCGTCGTGAACAGCGGCAGCCTGTACTGATGGCAGAACCCAAAAAGCAGGTGCCCCTGCGCCTGAACGCGAAGCTCTACGATGCCCTTGCCGCCTGGGCAGAGGATGACTTCCGCTCGGTGAACGGGCAGATCGAATATCTGCTCACCGAGTGCGTGCGCCAGCGCAAGAAGAACGGCAAATACGTCTCCGACCAGCTCGATGTGCCGCCGGAGCTGGACATCAAATAACGCGCCAACTGCCCCGGCAGAACAGAGGAAACTCTGCACTTGCCGGGGCTTTTTGCGGCATAAAGCCTTCCCCCTCGGGGGAAGGTGCTGAACGAAGTGAAGCGGATGAGGGGCACTTCCGGGTGGATGTTTTTTCCCGCAAAGCGCTTGCCAATTACCGGCCTGCATGGTAAACTGACAAAGAGTAAACGGGTGGATCTGCCCGGGCAGCGGGCTGTGATGCGGAGGGGATCGAGATGAAGATACTTGTTGTGGAGGATGGGCAGCAGGCCGCCGGCTCTCTGGCACGCACCCTGTGCCGCGCCGCACCCGGCAGCGAATACCTCTGCGCCCCGACCGCCGCCGACGCCCTGCGCCTGGCGCGCCGGGGCCCGCTGGACGCGGCCTTCCTGGACCTGGAAATGCCGGGTATGGGGGGCCTTGCCGTGGCACGCACGCTGCAAAAACTGCAGCCCCGCTGCAACCTGATCGTGGCCACCGCGCACCCGGAGTATGCGCTGGAAGCGCTGCAGATGTTCGTGAGCGGCTTTCTGCTCAAACCGGTCGGCGAGGCCGATGTGCGCGCCGTGCTGGCAAATCTGCGCTACCCGCCCGCCGAAGCCCCCGTAGGCATCAAAATTCAGTGCTTCGGCAACTTTGAGATCTTTGTGGGCGGCCGCCCGCTGGCCTTCAAGCGCAGCAAGAGCAAGGAGCTGCTGGCCTATCTGGTGGACCGCAACGGTGCCGTCTGCACCAACGGCGAGATGCTGGCCGTTTTGTGGGAGGACCGGCCCGACACCGCCTCGCTGCACAGCCACCTGCGCAACCTGATCTTTGATCTCAACCACACGCTGGAGGGCGCGGGCGTCACCGGCCTGCTGGTGCGCGGCCGCAGCATGCTGGCCATCGACACCGGCAAGGTGGACTGCGATTACTACAACTACCTGCGGGGCGACCGCTCGTCCGCCAACACCTACCGGGGCGAGTATATGACCCAGTATTCCTGGGCCGAGGTCACCCGCTCGGCCCTGCGCCAGCAGGCGGCGGGCGCGGCAAACCTGCCCGCAGGCCAGCCCGGCGAAAGCGCCCCGCCGACGGGGCTGTGAGGGCGCAGAGCGCGTGCACACGAAAAAAAGCATCTGCAGCGAACACTGCAGATGCTTTTCTTTTTGCCTTTTTGCTTACTTTTTCAAATATTCATCCCACCCGGAGGAAGTGACCACCTGCTGGTCGGTGGTGCACCAGAGGGCCTCCACGCCGTCCAGGCTTTCCACGATCTTCTGGCCTTCCTCCAGCGGCATACAGAACAGGCCGGTGGTCAGGCAGTCGGCAAGGCCGGAATCGCTGCACAGCACCGTGACGCTGTTGAAGTAGGCGGCCGGGAACAGGGTGTCCGGGTCGATGAGGTGGTGGTAGCGCTTGCCGTCCACCACATAATACCGCTGGTAGTCGCCGCTGGTCACCAGCGCCATATCGCTGATGTTGATGGGGCTGGTGAGCATGGTGTCGGAGGTGTAGTAGTCCGAAGCGTTCCAGGGGTCCTCCACGCCGCCGGTCCACTGGGTGCCGTCGGGCTTGGTGCCAATGGCGCGGATGTTGCCGCCCACGCTCACCAGCGCGCTGGTCAGGCCCCGGGCCTCGGCGGCCTGGCAGGCCATCTCGGTGGCGTAGCCCTTGCCCACGCTGCCCACGTCCAGCGACATTTCCGGGTCGGCCAGGTAGACGGTCTTGGCGTCTTCGTCAATGACAAGGTCGTTGATGTCGCAGTGCTGGGCGGCGGCTTCCAGCTCCTCGGTGGTGGGCAGCTTGTTGTCGGCCTCGTTCTCGTTGGCCTCGGCGGCTTCGCGGTAGTTGTGCCAGATGCGCAGCACGCTGCCCATGGCGATGTTCAGCTTGCCGTTCGTGGTCTGGTACATCCGGTCGGCCAGCTCCAGCATGGACAGGATGCGGTCATCCACTTCAACGGGGGCCTTGCCCGCGTTGTCGTTGATGGTCTTCACGTTGGTGATGCCGTCGTAGTCGTTGTAGATGTCGTAGAGCTGGTTGTAGGCAATGAGGTCGGTGTGCAGCGCGTCCATCTGGGCGTTGAATTCGTCCTCGCTGTCGCAGTAGGCAATGACGGTGGTGATGGTGTCGAACACGTCGTAGAAGACGGCGGTGTAGCGCTCCTGGGTGGGCTTTTTGGCGCTGCAGCCCGCCAGCAGGCTCAGGCACAGCGCCCCGGCCAGCAGGGCGGCCAGCAGGCGTTTGGCGCAGGTCAGTTTCATAAGGGCTTGCTCTCCTTTGCGGCGGTAAAGGCGGCGTGCTCCTCCTGCAGGTGGGCCAGCAGGTCGCCGAAGACCCAGCTGCGGTTCGCAGGCGTCACCACGGCCTTGAGGGGGATGTTCACCTGGGCCTGCTTCATCAGGTCCAGCAGGGTGTCCACGTCCTTGTCCTTGAAGTTGGCCAGCACCAGCGCCGGGGGGTAAGCGCCCGGCTCCAGCACCAGGGTGCGGGCGGTTTTGGTCTCCACTTCGCCCAGCAGCTGGGCCACGGTCCTGCCTGCATCGGCAGGGGAGACGAGCAGCAGCTTCATGCCAAAAGCAGGAGCCATGCCCTCCAGCTTGCCGCGGTCGGCGGGGGAAAGGTTCCAGCCCAGCGCCAGCGGCACACCGGCGTTCTGGTTGCGTGCGATATGTGCTTTCATCGGTAAAAAACTCCTTTCAGAGTGGGTGCAAATACACGAAATACACTATAGTATACCACAAACGCGGGAAAAAGAAAATGCGGCAAGGGGGCATTTTGTATTTTGTGTTGCAAACTGCTGAAAAAGCGGGAAAAACTTTTATAGAAAAACGTGCGATTTACCATTGAAAAACCTATAGGGGGGGGGGGGTAAAATGAAGATGGGACGTCGTTTTTTCGAGAGGGGACGGCCCGAAGAAGAAAGTCAAAAAACAAAGGAGCGAGGACTATGCGTAAAAAGAGTATGCGGTTCATCAGTGCAGCGCTTGCGGCGTGCATGATGGCATCCACCCTGCCGGTGGGCGCGTTCGCGCTGGAGGGGGACACCGCACCGGAAAGCGGCGTGAGCACGCAGGCAGAGGAGACGGTTGCAGAGACGGTCACGACGATTCCTACGGAGACAAAGGTTTATACTATTGCAGAAGGCGGTAATTACGAACTTCTGGGAGGAAATTACGGCCGAATCGAAATCAATATGACCGACACGACGAAGCCTGTGAATATTACAATCAAAGGAAATGTAGCCGAAACTCTGGACGACCCCTTATTTAATGTGACAAATGCAGGTGTTGTGAACATCGTCAATGAAGGCTATGATGTTGACTGTTCCGGAAAGCATGTCATGTATGAAAGAGACGCGGGGGCACAGGTAACGATAACAGGAGGCCAATATAAGTCAACAAGCCTCAATATAATCATGGTGCACGCAGGAACACTTACTGTAAATGATGCAAAGATGGAGTCGGACTGCTACTCCATTTACGTTGGTAGTTCTGGTGTTGCAACCGTGAACGGAGGCGAATATACATACAGCTCCACGGCAAATGACCGATCCGCTTTTTATGGTGAAGCGGGTGGAACCATAACGATGAACAATGTTACAGCAAACTCGACAGGAACGGTGCTCAAACTTGCGAACAGCACTGCAATCGTCAACGGTGGTAATTTCAAGAGCATCGGCAGTAAAAGCTGCTTTGTTCTCAGTGCTTCCAGCCTGACAATCAATGAAGGTACTACAACGAAAGGTGAATTTGAATCTGAGAGTGCCAGCTGCATCAATAACCGGGGCTTTGTAGAAATCAACGGCGGCACCTTCACTTCGGGTGCGGAAAGCACTATTTACAATCGCGGCGGTCTGCGCATGACCAGCGGCACGGTCGCCAATACGAATGCGGACGGCGTTGTCATTGATGCTTCCGGCAATTACGGCGATATCAAGCTCATCGGCGGCACGATCAAAGGCATCAAAGACGGCATCTATGTGCGCGACCTCGGCAGCTCCGAAGTGACTCTGCAGCAGGTGACCTTTGAGGGCAGCCAAAACGATATCCACCTGGGCAAGGGCCAGCAGATCAACATCAAGAAGACCTTCACCGGCAAGGCAAAGATCCGGGTGGACGATGCCGAAGCAGGCCGCCGGATCACCCAGGAAAACGACGACACCCGCTACCAGAAGGACCTGAACCTTGTGAGCAACAACGAGGGTTATATCGTCGGCTATAAGCGCGAGGACGGCGTGGAATACTGCTACCTCGCCGCAGCCGACGGCCACACCGTCTCCGCTACAGACGCAAAGGCGACGGCCGACCTCGGTGCCGGTGCCCAGCAGCTGGACACCACCGACGTTGTGCCCGAAAACACCACGGTGACCGTGACGGCGGATATCCCGACAGGGGCAGAGTTCCTGGAATGGAGCGTTGTGCGTGCCGACGGCCAGCCGTTGGACTGGACCCCGGCTGAGGACGACCCCCAGACCATCACCTTTAAAATGCCCGGCTGCAATGTGACCGTTGCCGCCCTGTACCAGAACAACACGCCGGACCCCGTCAACCCCGGCGGCGGCGACGACCCTGTGACCGAGTTCTTTGAGGCAGCCGCCGTGACCGGCGTTGCCGCCTGGGGCCTTTACGAGACCGCCACCGGCATTTACCGCGTGCTGAACATGCGGGGCATCCCCATGCCTTCCAACCGCGCCGGTCTGGCCACCCTCATCTGGGAAAAGGCCGGTCAGCCCGAACCCCAGACCCTGAAGACCTACAGCGACGTGGACGAAAGCGACATTTACCTGCGCAAGGCCGCCAGCTGGATGGAAGAACAGGGCCTGATGGAAGCACGGGACGACGGCAGCTTCAAACCCTATGGCTATGTGACCAAGCTGCGCACCTGCTTTGTGTGGGACATGGCGCGGGACCGCGGTCTTGTGGGCTGACGGCACAGCACAGCGCATCATCTCACGGCCCTCTCGGTGAAATGGATCAACGCTGAAACCCAAAAAAACGACCGCCTGCGGCATCGCGCTGCAGGCGGTCTTTTGCGTGTGGAACTGTGGAAAACTCAGTTCAGCTTCTTGCCGAAGAACTCCACCTCTTTGCCGATGAACTGCATCAGCTCGTCGAACTGGTCGGGCGTCAGGCTCTGGGCACCGTCGCACTTGGCCTTGGCGGGGTTGTTGTGCACCTCGATCATCAAACCGTCGGCACCGGCGGCCACGGCGGCCTTGGCCAGCTCCGGCACCATCCATGCGTGGCCGCAGGCGTGGCTGGGGTCCACCACCACGGGCAGGTGGGTCATCTTGTGCAGCATCACCACACCGGCAAGGTCCAGCGTGTTGCGCATGCTGGTCTCGAAGGTGCGGATGCCGCGCTCGCAGAGGATGACGTTCTCGTTGCCCTCGGCCATGATGTACTCGGCGCTCATGACGAATTCTTCCAGGGTGTTTGCCAGGCCGCGCTTGAGCAGCACCGGCTTTTTCTGGCGGCCCACGGCCTTGAGCAGCTCAAAGTTCTGCATGTTGCGGGCACCCACCTGAATGAGGTCCACATTCTCGAACAGGGGCAGGTGCTCGGTGTTCATGATCTCGGTGACGATGGGGGTACCGGTGGCGCGGCGGGCCAGCTTGAGCAGGTCCAGGCCCTCGCTGCGCATGCCCTGGAAAGAGTAGGGAGAAGTGCGGGGCTTGAACGCGCCGCCGCGCAGCAGGGAAGCACCGGCCGCCTTCACACGCTGGGCGCAGTAGGTGATCTGGTCCTCGCTCTCGATGCTGCAGGGGCCCGCGATGACGGCAAAGTTGCCGCCGCCGATCTTCACGCCGTCCACGTCGATGACGCTGTCGTCCGGGTGGAACTTGCGGTTGGCCTTCTTGTAGGGCTCGGTCACGCGGCGGCAGGTCTCCACCACCGGGTTCGCCAGCACCCAGCTCTCGGCCACGGCCTTGGTGTCGCCGATCAGGCCCAGAATGTGGCTCTCGCTGCCCTTGGAGTCGTTGATCTGCAGGCCCATATCCTGCAGTTCGTGGCAGAACTCGCGTACCTGTACCTCGGGGGCGTCCTGTTTCAGTACGATGATCATAGTGTTTTGTCTCCTTTGCCTTTTCAAAAAATCCAAACGGCGAGGGAGACCGGCTCCTTTGCCGCAGCTTGTTTCGTCAAACTTCAGTTTCCTGAAGCGGTGAGGCTATCATATCACTTCAGGAGACTGAAGTCAAGAGGAAATTTTGAATTTTTGTGGAGAAAGTGGTAGAATAGACAAAAGGTGCTGCGCCCTCTCAGTCTCGCGTTGCTCGACAGTTCTCCCAAAGGGAGAGCCAAGGACGTGAAGGCGAAGCTCTTGCCTCCCCCTTTGGGGGAGGTGGCACGGCTAAGCCGTGACGGAGAGGGCGGGGGAGCCGTTAAACCGATAGAAGGGAATTCAGAGATATTATGGGAAAAGAAGCAAAAACCAACGCCATGCGCATTCTGGAACGCGAAAAGGTGCCCTACACCGCCCATGAGTACGCCCACGAGGAGGGCGTGGCCGTGGCCGGTGTGGACGTGGCGGGCAGCATGGGCGAAGACCCGGCCTGCGTGTACAAAACGCTGGTGACCCAGGGCAGCAGCAAGAACTACTTTGTGTTCGTCATCCCGGTGGCGGCGGAGCTGGACCTGAAAGCTGCCGCCCGCAGCGTGGGCGAAAAGAGCGTGGCCATGATCCATGTGGCCGATATCAACAAGGTGACGGGCTATGTGCGCGGCGGCTGCAGCCCCGTGGGCATGAAAAAGCAGTACAAGACCGTGTTCGACGAGAGCGTTCTCGCGCAGGAGAAGGTCTATGTCTCCGGCGGGCGCATCGGTACCCAGGTGTGCTGTGCCCCGGCCGACCTCATCCGCGCCGCCCGGGCGACCACGGCAAAGATTATCTTTTAAAAAGTCCGTCTATTCCGCAAAAGTTCACACGAATGGTTTTACATAAAATATACTCAAACCATAAGTCATACTTAAAAAGAAAAACGGTGTCGAAACTGCACAAAACTTTCGAAAGTTTTTTGGCGGCATGAGAACACAAGGGAGAATTTGCCCGAACACCCTTTGCAAAGCGATTCTTTTGCCGTAAACTGTATGTAGTACGGGGACGGTGTGGCGCAAAACGCCCCGCCGCACCCCCGAAAAATGCCAGCACAACGAACTGCGGAGGAGAACTTCTATGAAGAAGATGCTGCCGGGTCTCATGGGTCAAAGCGCTATCCATGCATGTCAGGGGCATCGTGCAGCTCTGTGCGGAGCATCGGGAAAAATCATGCAGAAATAAAGGCCGTGGTGCAGGTGTACCACAGCCTTTTTTGTTTGTCGGGTTTGAGAAAGAGAGGTCTGGAGATATGATTCGTAAAGTGGCAGTGATCATGGGTTCCGATAGCGACTGGCCCGTGGTGAAGGGGGCCTGCGCCCAGCTCAAGGCGCTGGGCATCCCCTTTGAGGCGCACATCCTGTCGGCCCACCGCACCCCTGCCGAGGCAGCGGAGTTTGCCAAGAGCGCCCGCGCCAACGGCTTTGGCGTCATTCTGTGCGCGGCGGGCATGGCAGCCCATCTGGCGGGGGCCTTTGCCGCCAACACCACCCTGCCGGTGATCGGCATCCCCATGAAGGGCGGTGCCATGGACGGCCTGGACGCCCTGCTTGCCACGGTCCAGATGCCCAGCGGCATCCCGGTGGCGACCGTGGCGCTGAACGGCGCGAAGAACGCTGCCTGGCTGGCGGCGGAAATTCTGGCCCTCAGCGATGACACCCTTGCCGAAAAGCTGGCCGCCGAGCGCACCGCCATGGCTGCACAGATCGCCGCCAAGGAAGAAAAGCTGCAGGCCGAGATCGCTGAACTGTAAAAGGAGAACCAATGTCTGATTTTGCATATCCGCTGCACGAAGAATGCGGCGTTTTCGGCATTTATGACCGCGCCGGTACCGAGGACGTGGCCGCTGCCGCCTACTCGGCGTTGTATGCGCTGCAGCACCGCGGCCAGGAGAGCTGCGGCATTGCCGTGAACGATGACGGCGTGATCCAGGGCCACCGGGATCTGGGTCTTGTGAATGAAGTGTTCACCCCGGCGGTGCTGGCGGGCCTTTCCACCCCGAACGCACACATGGCCACCGGCCATGTGCGCTATGCCACCGCAGGCAGCCGGGTGCGCGCCAATGCCCAGCCCATGATCGTGCGGCATGGCCGCGGCACCATGGCCCTGTGCCACAACGGCAACCTGACCAACGCCATCGAGCTGCGCCGTCAGCTGGAAAACGAGGGGGCCATCTTCCACGGCTCCTCCGATACCGAGGTCATCTGCTACCTGATCACCCGCAACCGCCTGCGCATGGGCAGTATCGAGACCGCCATCAGCAAGACGATGGATGTGCTGGAAGGTGCCTACAGTCTGGTGATCATGTCGGCCACCAAGCTCATTGCAGTGCGTGACCCCCGCGGCTACCGGCCCCTGTGCATTGGCACCCTGCCCGGCGGCGGCTATGTGTTTGCCAGCGAGAGCTGTGCACTGGACGCTGCCGGTGCTACCCTGCTGCGGGACGTGGAGCCCGGCGAGATCGTGGTGGCAGACGCAAAAACCGGCGAGCTGCGCAGCATCAAAGACCATTGCGGACGCCCGGACACCCAGATGTGTGTGTTCGAGTTCATCTACTTCTCCCGACCGGACAGCATCATTGAGGGCTGCTCGGTGCACGAGGCCCGCAAGCAGGCAGGCCGGTTCCTGGCACAGGAGCACCCGGTGGAAGCCGATGTAGTCATCGGTGTGCCGGATTCCGGTCTGGATGCAGCCCTCGGCTACTCGCAGGAGAGCGGCATTCCCTACGGCATCGGCTTTATCAAAAATAAGTACATCGGCCGCACCTTCATTCAGGGCAGCCAGAAGCAGCGCGAGAACAGTGTGCGCATCAAGCTGAATGTTGTTTCCAGCACGGTCAAGGGCAAGCGTGTGGTGCTGGTGGATGACTCCATCGTGCGCGGCACCACCTCTGCCCGCATCATCAAGCTGCTGCGGGACGCCGGTGCCACCGAGGTGCACTTCATGGTGTCCGCCCCGCCGTTCAAGTACCCCTGCTACTTCGGCACCGATATCCCGGACCAGAAGCTTCTGGTTGCCACCGGCCGCACCGTAGACCAGATCAACGAGATCATCGGGGCCGACACGCTGGGCTACCTGTCCACCGAACATGTGGTGCAGCTGGCCAAGGACGCAAAATGCGGATTCTGCACTGCCTGCTTCACCGGCGAATATGCCGTGAAGCCGGACGAGGTGCTTTCCACCGATATCCACGAACGCCACCTGAACGACCGTCCCAAAGACGAGAAAAAGTTAGGAGAGTAAGACCATGGAAAAGAGCTATTCTGAAAGCTATGCAGCAGCCGGTGTGGATATCACCGCCGGTTATCGTTCCGTTGAACTGATGAAGCAGTATGTGGCCCGCACCATGAACGAGCACTGCATTGGTGGTCTGGGCGGCTTTGGCGGTCTGTTTGAACTGGACTGCACCGGCTACAAGCACCCGGTGCTGATCTCCGGCACCGACGGCGTGGGCACCAAGCTGAAGATCGCCATGATCATGGATAAGCACGACACCATCGGCATCGACTGTGTGGCCATGTGCGTCAACGATGTCATCTGCGCCGGTGCAAAGCCGCTGGTCTTCCTGGATTACATCGCCTGCGGCCGCAATATCCCGGAGAAGATCGCCGAGATCGTCAAGGGCGTGGCCGAGGGCTGCGTGCAGGCAGATTGCTCTCTGGTGGGCGGCGAGACCGCTGAGCACCCGGGCATGATGCCGGAGGATGAGTACGATCTGGCCGGTTTCACCGTGGGCGTGGTGGATAAGGAAAAGATCCTGAACAACGACACCATGAAGCCCGGTGATGTGATCATCGCCCTGCCTTCCACCGGTGTGCACTCCAACGGCTTCTCGCTGGTGCGCAAGATCTTTGATATTGACTCGAACCCCGACGTGTTGCACACGGCTCCCGCAGAGCTGGGCGGCAAGACGCTGGGCGAAGCTCTGCTGGCCCCCACCAAAATTTACGTCAAGCCCGTGCTGAAGGTGCTGGAAGAAGTGGACGTGAAGGGCATCTCCCACATCACCGGCGGCGGTTTCTACGAGAACATCCCCCGCAGCCTGAAGAAGGGCTGCTGCGCCCGCATCAAGAAGGAAGATGTCCGTACCCCGGCCCTGTTCCACCTGATGCAGAAGACCGGCAACATCTCCGAGCACGATATGTTCAACACCTTCAATATGGGCGTTGGCATGGTGCTCACCGTGCCCGCCGAGCAGGCAGACAAGGCGCTGGACATCCTGCACGCAAATGGGGAACCCGAAGCTTACCGTCTGGGCGTCATCGCAGAAGGTGAGGGCGTGGAACTGTGCTGAACATTGCAGTGTTAGTTTCCGGCGGCGGCACGAATCTGCAGGCCCTGCTGGACAGCGAAGCCCGGGGCGAGAACCCCAACGGTAAAATTACGCTGGTAGTGGCGTCCAAGCCCGGCGTTTACGCGCTGGAACGGGCCGCAAAGGCCGGTGTGGAAGGCTGCGTGGTGCGCCGCAAGGATTACGCCAGTAGTGTTGATTTTGACGCAGCTCTGCTGAAAACGTTGAAAGAACACAACATTGATCTGGTGGTGCTGGCGGGCTTTCTGTCCGTGCTGGGGCCCAGTGTCATTGAAGCGTATCCCCGCCGCATCCTGAATGTGCACCCGGCACTCATCCCGTCTTTCTGCGGGCCCGGCATGTACGGTCTGCGTCCGCATGAGGCGGCTCTGGCCCGGGGTTGTAAGGTGACCGGTGCCACCGTCCACTTCGTCAACGAGGAGTGTGACGGCGGGCCCATCCTGCTGCAGAAGGCCGTGGACATCCTGCCCGGCGACACCCCGGAGGTGCTGCAGAAGCGCGTGATGGAACAGGCCGAGTGGAAGCTGCTGCCGAAGGCTGTGGCTATGGTGTGCAGCGGAGAGATCCAATAAAAGACAGAGAGACGTTGTTCTTGCCTCTCCCTTTGGGAGAGGTGTCACGGCGTGAGCCGTGACGGAGAGGGCGAAGACGCTGCCTGAGAGAAACGGGCTCGCCCTCTCAGGCGCTGACGCGCCAGCTCCCCCAAAGGGGGAGCCAAGAGTTGCTCTTTTATATATGGATAATCAAAGGAGAACAACAAATGGAAAAAATCAACCTGAACGAATATCTTGCTTCCAACGAGTACCCCGGCCGCGGCATCGCGGTGGCAAAGGCCCCGGATGGGCGGCAGATGTTCATTGGCTACTTCATCATGGGACGCAGCGAGAACAGCCGCAACCGTGTGTTTGACCCCGTGCCCGAGCGCGGCGGCATCTGCACCATTGCAGCTGACCCGGCAAAGCTCGAGGACCCCAGCCTGATTATTTACAACCCCGTGCTCACGCTGGGCAAGACCCATATCGTGACCAACGGCGACCAGACCGACACCATCTATGACCTGATGAGTCAGGGCAAGAGCTTTGCCGATGCCCTGCGCACCCGCACCTTTGAGCCGGACGGCCCCAACTACACCCCCCGCATCTCCGCTGTGGTGTACGCCGACGGCAGCTACCAGATGAGCATTCTCAAGTCTGCGGACGGCAATGGCGACAGCGTGCAGCGCTATTTCTTTGATTACCCCCAGCCCGTTGCAGGCGAAGGCCATTTCATCAGCACCTATAAGCACAACGGCAGCCCCATCCCCAGCTTTGAGGGCGAGCCGCTGCGCTTTGCCTGCCCCCGCACCATCGGCGACTTTGCGCACGATCTGTGGAGCAGCCTGAACTCCGACAACAAGGTGAGCCTGTTTGCCCGTGTCATCGACCTGGATACCGGCGAGAGCGGCGACATGATCTTCAACAAATACGACGCCGTGTGCAGCGACCTGGACGACCCCGAGGAGCCGGAGCTGCTGCCTGAGGAGCTGGAACTGCTGAACAAGCTGGACGCCGAAGAAAACTGAGAGAACATCAAAGGAGGATGCACCAATGAATGAACTTGCACTGAAATACGGCTGCAACCCCAACCAGAAGCCCAGCCGCATTTACATGGAAGATGGCTCGGACCTGCCCGTTACCGTGCTGAACGGCAAGCCCGGCTACATCAATTTTCTGGATGCGCTCAACTCCATCCAGCTGGTCAAGGAACTCAAAACGGCCTGCGGCCTGCCCGCAGCGGCTTCCTTCAAGCATGTTTCCCCGGCGGGCGCAGCACTGGGTCTGCCCCTGACCGAGGTGGAGCGCAAAATGTACCACATCGCCCCGGAGGTTGAATTGTCCCCGCTGGCCTGCGCCTACGCCCGTGCCCGCGGTGCGGACCGCATGTCCTCCTTCGGCGACTGGATCGCCCTGTCTGACATCTGCGATGTGCCCACCGCAAAGCTCATCCAGCACGAGGTGTCCGACGGCATCATTGCCCCGGGCTACGAGCCGGAAGCACTGAAGATCCTTGCCAGCAAGAAGAAAGGCAACTACAACGTGGTCGCCATCGATCCCAATTATAAGCCCGCCCCCATTGAGCACAAGCAGGTGTACGGCATCACCTTTGAGCAGGGCCGCAACGAGCTGGAGATCAACGCCGACACCATGCTGACCAACTGGGTCACTGAGAACAAGGATGTCACCGATGAGCAGAAGCGTGATTTGGTCATTGCCCTTATCACCCTGAAATACACCCAGTCCAACAGCGTGTGCTACACCTACCACGGCCAGACCATCGGCGTGGGTGCCGGCCAGCAGAGCCGCATCCACTGCACCCGTCTGGCGGGCCAGAAGGCCGACAACTGGCAGCTGCGCCACATGGACAAGGTGCTGAACCTGCCCTTCCGCGACGACGTGGCAAAGCCCAACCGCGATAACGCCATTGATGTCTACATCGGCGACACGCCGGAAGACGTCATCGGCGACGACGTGTGGGCCGAGACCTTTACCGAGCAGCCCGCCCCGCTGACCGCTGAGGAAAAGAAAGCCTACTTGAGCCAGGTTACCGGCGTGTGCCTGGGCTCGGATGCGTTCTTCCCCTTTGGCGACAACATCGAACGCGCCCGCCGTTCCGGCGTCACCGCCATCGTGCAGCCCGGCGGCTCCATCCGTGACCAGCAGGTCATCGACACCTGCAACAAGTACGGCATCGCCATGGCCTTCTGCGGCCTGCGGCTGTTCCATCACTAAGAGAAGGTGTAAAAATGAGCAAAAAAATTCTGGTGGTTGGCGGCGGCGGCCGCGAACATGCCATCATCAAGGCCCTGAAAAAGAGCCCCGACTGCGGCGAAGTCTGGTGCGCACCCGGCAACGGCGGCATCAGCTACGACGCCAAATGCAAGAACATCAAATCCACCGATGTGGAGGCCATGGTGGCCTTTGCGAAAGAGGAAGCCTTTGACTATGTGGTGGTGGCGCAGGACGACCCGCTGGCCCTCGGCATGGTGGACGCACTGGCAGCTGTCGGTATCCCGGCCTTTGGCCCGGACAAGGCCGCAGCCCGCATCGAGGCTTCCAAGGTGTTCTCCAAAGACCTGATGAAGAAATACGGCATCCCCACCGCAAAGTACGAGACCTTTGACGACCCCGCCAAGGTCATGGCGTACATCAAGGCGGAGGGCAAGTACCCGGTGGTCATCAAGGCGGACGGCCTGGCCCTGGGCAAAGGTGTGCTGATCTGCGAGAACGAGCAGCAGGCCGCCGACGGCGTGAAGGAGATCATGCTGGACAAAAAGTTCGGCGCTTCCGGCAACCATGTTGTGGTGGAAGAATTCCTCACCGGCCCGGAGGTCAGCGTGCTGAGCTTCACCGACGGCAAGGTGGTCAAGCCCATGGTATCCAGCATGGACCACAAGCGGGCCAACGACCACGACACCGGCCTGAACACCGGCGGCATGGGCACCATTGCCCCGAACCCCTACTACACGCCGGAAATTGCTGCTGAGTGCATGGAGAAGATCTTCCTGCCCACCATCAAGGCCATGAATGCCGAGGGCTGCCCCTTCAAGGGCTGTTTATACTTCGGTCTGATGCTCACCCCGGACGGCCCGAAGGTGATCGAGTACAACTGCCGCTTCGGCGACCCTGAAACGCAGGTGGTACTGCCCCTGCTGGAAGGCGACCTTTTGCACATCATGGAAGCCTGCACGAACGGCACGCTGGAAAGCGAGGACGTCAAGTTCTCGGACGGTGCCGCGGCCTGCGTCATTCTGGCTTCCGGCGGCTACCCGGTGGCTTACGAGAAAGGCAAGCCCATTACCGGCCTTGTGGACGGCCAGCTGCCCGGCGAGGAAAATGTGACGGTCTACCACTCCGGCACGGCCATCACTGCCGACGGCCAGCTCGTCACCGCAGGCGGCCGCGTGCTGGGCGTCACTGCCACCGGCCCGCGCCTGACCAACGCCCTGAGCCACGCTTACGAAGCGGCGGAGAAGATCAGCTTTGAAAAGCTGCACAAACGCAGCGATATCGGCCTGCGGGCGCTGAAGGCACTGGCAGAGGGTAAATAAAGAGTGTTTTTCGCCGCCAACGGCGGCGAAAAACACATCAACTTATCATAAGGGGGATACTTACCCATGGTCTATCGTATTTATGTGGAAAAAAAGCCCGGCTTCGATGTGGAAGCCGCCGGCCTGAAAAATGAGCTCACCAGCCTGCTGGGCATTAAGGAACTGTCCGGCCTGCGCCTGCTGAACCGCTACGACGTGGAGGGCATCGACGAAGCGCTCTTTGACCAGTGCTCCACCACCGTGTTCAGCGAGCCGCCGGTGGATAACACCTATGCCCAGCTGCCCGAGCACGAGGGCGCGGCTTTTGCCGTGGAGTACCTGCCCGGCCAGTTCGACCAGCGTGCCGACTCTGCCGCCGAGTGCATCCAGCTCATCAGCCAGGGTGAACGCCCGCTGGTGCGCTCTGCCCGCGTCTACCTGCTGGAAGGCACCCTGACCGACGAGCAGGTGGCCGAGATCAAGAAGTACGTCATCAACCCGGTGGAGGCCCGCGAGGCTTCTCTGGACGAGAAGGCTACCCTGAAAATGGAGTACCCCGTGCCCGCCCCGGTGAAGGTGCTGGAAGGCTTCAACCAGCTGAGCGAGGACGAGCTGAAGAAGTTCATCGCCGACAACGGCCTTGCTATGGACCTGGGCGACATTGAGTTCTGCCAGACCTACTTCCGCTCCGAGAAGCGCGACCCCACCATCACCGAGATCAAGATGATCGACACCTACTGGTCCGACCACTGCCGCCACACCACCTTCGGCACCATTCTGGACGATGTGCAGATCGACGATGCCGTGGTGCAGGCTGCCTTTGACCGCTACATGGCCATGCGCAAGGACCTGGGCCGCGAGAACAAGCCCCGCTGCATGATGGACCTTGCCACCATCGGTGCCAAAGAGCTGAAGAAGCAGGGCATTCTGAAAAACCTCGACGAGTCCGACGAGATCAACGCCTGCACCGTCAAGATCAAGTGCGACGTGAACGGCAAGGATGAGGACTGGCTGTTCCTGTTCAAGAACGAGACCCATAACCATCCCACCGAGATCGAGCCCTTCGGCGGCGCGGCCACCTGCATCGGCGGTGCCATCCGCGACCCGCTGTCCGGCCGCAGCTACGTGTATCAGGCCATGCGCGTCACCGGTGCAGGCGACCCGCTCAAGCCCGTCAGCGAGACCCTGCCCGGCAAGCTGCCCCAGCGCAAGCTGGTGACCACCGCTGCCGCCGGTTATTCCTCCTACGGCAACCAGATCGGCCTTGCCACCGGTCAGGTGGACGAAATTTATCATCCCGGCTATGTGGCAAAGCGCATGGAGATCGGCGCTGTCGTGGGCGCTACCCCTGCTTCCCATGTGCGCCGCGAGTGCCCGGCCCCGGGTGATGTCATCGTGCTGCTGGGCGGCCGCACCGGCCGTGACGGCGTTGGCGGTGCGACCGGTTCCTCCAAGGCCCACAAGCTGGACAGTCTGGAGCACTGCGGCGCTGAGGTGCAGAAGGGCAATGCGCCCATCGAGCGCAAGCTGCAGCGCCTGTTCCGCCGCGAGGACGCCTGCCGCATGATCAAGCGCTGCAACGACTTCGGCGCAGGCGGCGTGTCCGTGGCCATCGGTGAGCTGGCCGACGGCCTGTACATCGACCTGAACAAGGTCACCAAGAAGTACGAAGGTCTGGACGGCACGGAGCTGGCCATCAGCGAGAGCCAGGAGCGCATGGCCGTGGCCCTTGCCCCCGAGGATGTGGACAAGTTCATTGCCCTGGCCAACGAAGAAAACCTTGAGGCTACCCCCGTGGCAAAGGTGACTGCCGAGAAGCGCCTGAACATGGTGTGGAACGGCATGTCCATCGTGAACATCAGCCGCGAGTTCCTCAACTCCAACGGTGCCGAGAAGCACCAGAAGGTGCATGTGGAAAAGGCCACGGTCTGGCAGCCCCAGTGGGAAGGCCTGACCTTCAGCCAGAAGATGAAGAACATGGTGGGCAATCTGAACATCTGCAGCAAGAAGGGCCTTTCCGAGCGGTTCGACTCCACCATCGGTGCCGCCACCGTGCTCATGCCCTTCGGCGGTGCATACCAGCTGACCCCGCAGAACGCCATGGTGGCAAAGCTGCCCGTGGACGGCGAAACGAATACCTGCTCCGGCATGGCCTGGGGCTTTAACCCCTACCTGATGAGCGCCGACCAGTATCGCGGTGCACAGATGGCCGTCATCGAGAGCGTCACCAAGCTGGTGGCTTCCGGCTTCCGCTATGAGGACGCCTATCTCACATTCCAGGAATACTTCGAGCGTCTGGGCACCGCCCCGGAGCGCTGGGGCAAGCCGCTGGCCGCTCTGCTGGGCGCACTGGATGCCCAGATGGGCCTTGGCATCGCCTCCATCGGCGGCAAGGACAGCATGTCCGGCTCTTTTGAAAAGCTGGATGTGCCCCCGACGCTGGTGTCTTTTGCAACCGCCATCGGCAAGGCCAACAAGGTGGTCTCCACCGAGTTCAAGAAGCCGGAGAGCACCGTCGTGCTGGTGCGTCCCATCATTGACCCCGAGACCGGCTGCCCGAACTTCTTCTCCCTGAAAGCAAACTATAAGATCGTGGAGGACATGATCGAAGCCGGCATGGTGGCTTCCGCTTCCTCCGTGGGCTACGGCGGCATTGCCGAGGCCCTGTTCAAGATGGGCCTTGGCAACCACATCGGCTTCAAGATGCGTGCCGACCTTGCCACCCACGATATGTTCAAGCCCATGTACGGCTCCATCGTGCTGGAGATGGTCTCCGATGCCCCTGCCGGTGAAATTCTGGGCGAGACCACCAAGGAGTACGTCTTTGAGTCCTGCGGCGAAACGCTGGATATGGCCGAGCTGCAGGAGATCTGGGAGCGCAAGCTGGAGCCGGTGTACCCCTACCGCAAGGCTGGCTCCACCGTGGAAAAGATCAACGGCAAGCTGACCGCGCCCGCCGCACCCAAGATCGGCGTGGCAAAGCCCAAGGTCATTATCCCGGTGTTCCCGGGCACCAACTGCGAGTACGACACCGCCAAGGCCTTTGCCCGCGCCGGTGCCGACCCTGAGATTCTGGTCATCCGCAACCTGACCCCTGCCGACGTGGCCGAGAGCTGCAAGGCCCTCGTCAAGGCCATTGATGCAAGCCAGATCGTCATGCTGCCCGGCGGTTTCTCCGGCGGCGACGAGCCGGACGGCAGCGCAAAGTTCATTGCCTCCTTCTTCCGCAACCCGGAAGTCACCGAGGCAGTGCGCCGCCTGCTGCAGCAGCGCGACGGCCTGATGCTGGGCATCTGCAACGGCTTCCAGGCACTCATCAAGCTGGGTCTGGTGCCCTACGGCGATATCCGCCCCATCACGGCCTATGACCCGACCCTGACCTTCAACACCATCGGCCGCCACCAGAGCATGCTGGTGCGCACCCGCATCGCTTCCACCGGCAGCCCGTGGCTGTCCAAGTGCGCTGTGGGCGACCAGTTCACCGTGGCCATCAGCCACGGCGAGGGCCGCTTCGTGGCCCCGCAGGAAGTGCTGGACACCCTCGTGAAGAACGGCCAGGTCGCCACCCAGTATGTGGACCTGGCAGGCGAGCCCACCATGGACCAGAGCTATAACCCCAACGGCTCTGTGCTGGCCATCGAGGGCATCACCAGCCCGGACGGCCGCGTCTTTGGCAAGATGGGCCACTCGGAGCGCAGCGGTGAGTACCTGTACAAGAACGTCACCGGCGACAAGTATCAGCCGATCTTTGAGGGCGGCGTGGACTATTTCAAGATTTGATGGTAAAATAAAGATAGCGTAACGCCAACAGGACGTTCGACTTGCCTCTCCCTTTGGGAGAGGTGCCGAACGAATGTGAGGCGGAGAGGGCGAGGACGCTGCCAAAGATGCACGGGCTCGCCCTCTCAGTCGCTTCGCGCCAGCTCCCCCAAGGGGGGAGCCAAGAGGACGCGGAGAAGTTGCCGCTATAACACGTTCAGGAGGAAACAATCAATGTCTCAGCATGATCGTTATATCAGCCCGTTTTCCACCCGCTATGCCTCGGACGAGATGCAGTATATCTTCTCCGACGACAACAAGTTCCGCACCTGGCGCCGCCTGTGGGTAGCGCTGGCCCGGGCCGAGATGAATCAGGGCCTGACCAATATCACACCCGAGATGGTGGCAGAGCTGGAAAGCCATGTGGACGACATCAACTACGAAGTCGCCATTGAGCGCGAAAAGCTGGTGCGCCACGACGTGATGAGCCACGTCTACGCCTACGGCCAGCAGTGCCCCAAGGCAGCGGGCATCATCCATCTGGGTGCCACCAGCTGCTACGTGGGCGACAACACCGACATCATCGTGATGCGCCAGGGCCTGGAGCTGGTGCGCAAGAAGCTCATCGGCGTGCTGGCAAAGCTGGCCCGCTTCGCCGAGGAGTATAAGGACATGCCCTGCATGGCCTACACCCACTGCCAGCCCGCCCAGCCCACCACCGTGGGCAAGCGTGCCACCCTGTGGGCCAACGAGCTGGTGATGGACCTCGCCGAGATCGACCACCGCCTTGCCACCCTGCAGCTGCGCGGTGTCAAGGGCACCACCGGCACCCAGGCTTCCTTCATGGAGCTGTTCAAGGGCGATGCCGAGAAAATTCGCGCCGTGGATGCATCCATCGCCAAGGAGATGGGCTTTGCCCCGGATGCCGTCATCCCGGTGTCCGGCCAGACCTACAGCCGCAAGGTGGATGCTTTTATCCTGAACGCCCTCGCCGGCATCGGCCAGAGCTGCATGAAGTTCGCAACCGACCTGCGTCTGCTGGCCAACTTCAAGGAGATGGAGGAGCCCTTTGAGAAGAACCAGATCGGTTCCTCTGCCATGCCGTATAAGCGCAACCCCATGCGCTGCGAGCGCATCTGCGCCCTGAGCCGCTACCTGATGGTGGACGTGCTGAACCCCAGCTTCACCACCGGCACCCAGTGGTTCGAGCGCACGCTGGACGACAGCGCCAACAAGCGTGTGGCCATGGCCGAGGGTTTCCTTGCCACGGACGCCATCCTGAATATCATGCTGAACGTCACTGACGGCATCGTGGTGTACCCGAAGGTGGTGCGCAGCCGTCTGATGGCGGAGCTGCCCTTCATGGCCAGCGAGAACATCATGATGCAGGCTGTGGAAAAGGGCGGCAACCGTCAGGAACTGCACGAGCGCCTGCGCCAGCACGCCATTGCTGCAGGTAAGCAGGTCAAGGAAGAAGGCCTGTCCAACGACATGGTAGACCGCATCGCTGCCGACCCGGCCTTTGGCCTGACCAAAGAGGAGATCGTGGCGGGCCTTGTGCCGGAGAACTTCGTGGGCCGCGCACCCCAGCAGGTGGAGGAGTTCATCGCCAATGTGCTCCAGCCCATCTTTGATGCCAACCCCGATGCTGTGGAGCAGCATGCAAGTTTGAGTGTGTAAGAGCAGATTTTTATAAACGGCTAAACTTCCTGTGTATCATAGGGCCATCTGGCCACGCATAAAGGCCGCCGCATCTGCGGCGGCCTTTTTCATGAGAAAAATATCTATACAAAAGAGAGAATACATGGGATACTAACTTTATAAAACAAGATGGACGTGAGATGAGACGTGAATTTCATTTGCAAAATTGACCGGGAACTTTATCGTGTGGTGGAAGAAGATTTGGTAACGGACGAGGTCGTCATTACAGAACAGCAGATTCTTCACATTGAAGAAGGACATCCGGGTGATTTTGAACGTCTTTCAGGATATATTCCACAGATCCTACAGGGACCAGACTATATTTTGCGAGGAAATCGTCCACATACAGCATTGGTTTTAAAGCGGATCGCAACACCGGAATTTGAGGCAGAAGTGATACTTCGGCTGAAAGTATCGGGAGATCCAGCAGAATATAAAAACTCGATCATTACGATGTGGAAAATTAGTAAAAAACGTTTTCTTCGATTACTACGGCAAGGGGAGACACTTTACAAAAAAGAATAAATGTGCTATCCTATACATAGGATAAGAGGGCATCTGAGGTGGTCAATTTCGTGGCAGCCACACGCCGATGGTAACGACAAGGGCTTTTGCTCTGAGAGATGCAGGAGAACGCCACGCCTGCCGGATGCCACTCGATGGGGAACGGTTCAGATGCCGTTCCCCGTTCCTGTTTCAGGGGGAAAAGCTGGGTCGCCGCATCTGCGGCGGCCTTTTTTGCGTCCCTTGCACAAATTCTCCCATCATGTTACACTAAAACCAAACCCATACAAAAAGGAGAACCGCATCATGCGATTGGATAAATACTTAGCGGAGACGGCCCAGTGCACCCGCAGCGAGGCAAAGACGATGCTTTCCAAAGGCCGCGTGCAGGTGAACGGTGCTGTGTGCAAAAAGGGCGACACCCAGCTGAAAGAGTCGGACACCGTGGCCGTGGACGGCAAAGTGCTGTGCTACCAGCAGTTCGTGTACCTCATGCTCAACAAGCCCGAGGGCGTGGTGAGCGCTTCCACCGATAAGCGCGACACCACGGTGGTGGACCTGGTGGGGGATGCCTACCCCCGGCGGGAGCTGTTCCCGGCCGGGCGGCTGGACAAGACCAGCACCGGCTTTGTGCTGCTGACCGACGACGGCACCTTTGCCCACGACATTCTGGCCCCGAAGCGCCATGTTGCCAAGACCTACACCGTCACCCTCGACACGCCGCTGACCGACGAGATGAAAGCAGGCTTTGCGGCGGGCGTCACCCTGGCCGACGGCACGGCCCTTTCGCCCGCCGAGGTGACGGCGCTGACCGCCGACGGCCTCACCGTGCGGGTGGTGCTCAAGCAAGGCGTCTATCACCAGATCAAACGGATGTTCGGCGTGTACGGCGCGGGGGTGAACGCGCTGCACCGGGACGCCATCGGCGGCCTTGCACTGGACGAAGGGCTGGCCCCGGGGCAGTGGCGGGAGCTTTCTGCCGAAGAAGTGTCAAAAATTACCAGCTGAAGGGGCGGCCTTTTCACCCGTTTTTCAAAAAAGCAACACATTTTGCCGGTAGAATAGACAACGAGAACCACGCAAAAAGGCACTTTTTTGGCTTGAAAGTACCCCGAAAGATAATATTCACAAGAAAAAACTATCTTTTTTGTTGAAATATGTTGCAAAAGTAAATTCTTTTGTGTAAAATATAAAATGTAATGCAGCTAAATTGTTGAAAATCACAACCGGCTGCCGCTGCGGTTTGCACAAACGAGGAAAAGGGGTATCCATTATGGCCAATAGAGTATTTCAAAGCGTGATCTACCAGATGAAAGACGCGATCAACCGGGTGGTCGGCGTGGTGGATGAGACCGGCGCTGTTATTTCCTGCTCGGAGCTGAACCTGATCGGCGAGGTGCGCGAAGGCTTCATGGCGGAGCGTCTGACCGCAGGCGACCGCTTTGTGCGCGATGGCTACACCTACCAGCAGTTCTCCAGTGCCAAGCATAACGATTATGCAGTGTTCGTGGAAGGCGCAGACGAGACGGCTGGTCAGTTCGCCGCAGTGCTGTCCATCAGCCTGCAGAGCATCAAGCAGTACCACGATGAAAAGTTTGATAAATCCAACTTCATCAAGAACGTGGTGCTGGATAACATCCTGCCCGGCGATATCTACGCCAAGGCCCGCGAGCTGCACTTTGCCACCGACGTGTCCCGCGTGGTGTTCATCGTGCGCGTGACTTCCGGCGGCGACATCTCGGCCTATGATGTGGTCAGCAGCCTGTTCCCCGACAAGCAGAAGGACTTTGTGTTCAACATCAGCGAGACCGACACCGTGCTGGTGAAAGAGATCCGCAAGGGCATCGACCGTACCGACATGGAGAAGCTGGCCGCCAGCATCGTGGATACCCTGTCCGGCGAGCACTACATCAAGGCTGTCGTGGGCATCGGCACCCCCATCTCCAACGTGAAGGACCTGGCCACTTCCTTTAAGGAGGCCCAGATCGCCATGGAAGTGAGCAAGGTGTTCGACACCGAGAAGCAGATCATCCGCTACGACAACCTGGGCATTGCCCGTCTGATCTATCAGCTGCCCACCACCGTGTGCGAGATGTTCCTGCGCGAGGTGTTCAAGCAGGGCAGCATCGAGAGCCTGGATCAGGAGACCCTGTTCACCATCCAGCGCTTCTTCGAGAACAACCTGAACGTCTCCGAGACCAGCCGCGGCCTGTTTGTGCACCGCAACACGCTGGTGTATCGTCTGGAAAAGATCAAAAAGCTGACCGGTCTGGATCTGCGTGAGTTCGACGACGCTATCGTCTTTAAGGTAGCGCTGATGGTCAAGAAGTACCTGTCCAACAACCCGGCCAAATACTGATATTCCGCTGTGCGGGTTTTGCCCCGCCGGCGCCGAACCGGCCGCTCGAAACCGATGCTGGCCGGTTCTTTTTGCAGTACGGGCTGCGGACGGGCTGTCTTGACCGTCAAAAATCTTGATGTCAGGAGCTAATACGATTCCATGATCGATTTTGAACACGTTTCCAAAGAATATAAAAAGGGTGGCCGCCTTGCGCTGGAGGATATCAACTTCCATGTGGATGAAGGCGAGTTCGTCTTTCTGCTGGGTCACTCCGGCGCAGGCAAATCCACCCTGCTCAAGCTGATTCTGCGGGAGGCACTGCCTACCTCCGGCAAGGTGACTGTACTGGGCAAGGATGTAGCCAAGCTGCGCCGCCACAAGATCCCTTACCTGCGCCGTCAGATGGGTATCATCTTTCAGGACTTCCGGCTGATCCCCAGTATGACCGTGTACGAGAACGTGGCCTTTGCCATGCATGTGCTCAACGTGCCCCACAAGGAGATCCGTCCCCGCGTGGAGTACATTCTGGAGCTGGTGCATCTGGAGGATAAGGCCAAGTGCTACCCGGATACCCTTTCCGGCGGCGAGCAGCAGCGTGTGGCTGTGGCGCGTGCGCTGGTGCATAACCCCAAGCTGGTCATCGCGGACGAGCCCACCGGCAACATTGACCCGGAGCTGAGTCTGGAAATGATGCAGCTGCTGGAGCGGGTGAGCAAAATGGGCATCACGGTGCTGGTGGTCACCCACGAGCACGAGCTGGTGCACCGCTTCCATCAGCGTGTGGTTACCCTGAGCCATGGCCGCATCATCTCGGACGTGCCCGCAGACCCCGTGGCCGCAGCAAAGGATGATCTTTCGCTGGATGTTGCCGCCTTTGATGCGGACGATGCGGCCGCTGCAAAGAAGGAGGTGGCTGCCGTATGATGCGTCCCTCTACCTTCTTTTTCCTTACCCGGCGCGGTGTGCGCAACCTGGGCAAGCACTGGGCCATGACCATTGCCTGCATCGCTTCCCTGAGCGTGTGTATGACCCTGAATATCTTTGCCAGCTTGGCCGAGGTGAATGTGGGCAGCATGGTGGCCTATCTGGGCAGCCAGAACGAGACGGTGGTCTATCTGGACCCCGAATGTGATGATGCCACCGCCGCGCAGGTAGGCGAGACCCTTTCGGCTATGCCGGGGGTCAGCGGGGTGCAGTACGTTTCCAAGCAGGACGTGCTTGACACCTACCGCGGTTATATGCAGGATTATTCCTCCCTGTGGGATGAATTTGAGACCGACAACCCCTTTAAGGCCAACTACCGGGTCACCCTGAGCGACCTGACCCAGATGGAGCACATGAGCGTGAAGATGCAGGCCATCCCGGGCGTTGTCAGCGTTGCTGCTCCGGTGGAGATGACCAATGTCTTTGTGGAGATCCAGAAGGCAGTCACCAAGGGTGGCCGCATGATCGTGATGGTGCTGATGGTGGTCAGCATCATCACGGTGGGCAGCACCATCCGTCTGAGCGTTTTTGCCCGCCGCCGCGAGATCGAGATCATGAAGTATGTGGGTGCTACCAACCGCATGGTCACCCTGCCTTTCTTTGTGGAGGGCCTGACCATGGGCCTGATCTCCGGCATCCTGACCGCAGCGGTCAGCCTTGGCTGTTACAGTTATGTGGTCAACGCCGCTGGCGGCTTGGGCGGCATCTGGCAGATGCTCATGGGCCGTGCACTGGTGCCGGTGGCAAACGTGCTGCCGACCATCGTGGTAACAAGCCTGCTCAGCGGCGCTATCGTAGGCGGCGTGGGCAGTATGTTCTCTATCCGCAAGCATTTGAATGTGTGACCGAAAGGAGCCGCGTTTTATGAGTAAAGCAATGCACGCAAAGCCCTTCCGGCTCACAGGCCCTTATACTGGTCGGCACGCCCGGCCGGAAAGCCCCCGCAGCAAGCTGATCCGTGCGGTCAGCCTTGGGCTGGCCTGTGTCTGCCTGCTGCTGACAGCCACGGTGTATCCGGCTTCGGCGGCTACCAGCAATACCAGCATGGCCAGTTTGCAGAGCAAGCTGGATAAGCTTTCCCAGTCTATCAACCAGCACAAAAAGGAGCTGTCGGACGCCAAAAAGAAGGAATCCGCCGCCAAGGCGCTGGAAAGCGAGCTGAAGGAACGGGTCACCGTCCTGCAGGATCAGATCAGCGTGCTGGGCGGTCAGATCGCCGCAGTGCAGAACAGCATCGGCGAGAAGGAACAGCAGATCGGCGTGATGCAGACCCAGATCACGGACAAGCAGACCCAGATCGAGCAAAAGCAGAACGAGATCGATGACCAGTGGGGCGATTTTAAAAAGCACATGGCTGCCATGCAGGAACTGCGGGACGGCGGCAGTGTAGCCATGCTCGGTGCGGTGAATGACCTGTATGAGCTGCTTACCTTCAATGAGGTGATGCAGGATATCTCTATCAAGGACACCGAGATCATGAACAACATGAAGTCCGCCAAGCAGGGGCTGGAGGACGATAAGGCCGCACTGGAAGAGCAGAAGGCCGGTCTGGAGGCTGAGAAGGCAGAGCTGCAGAGCCAGAAGAGTGAGTTGGACAGCCAGAACGCCCAGATGAAGGGCAAGCAGAGCGAGCTGAACAACAGCATCTCTGCGGCAAAACTTTCCGCTGCCGAGGCACAGGCAGCGCAGCAGAAGGCGCAGGCGGCCATCGAATCCGACGAGTTGAACTATGAGGCCGTGAAAAAGGAGATCCAGAAGCTGATCGCAGCGGCCTCTGCCAGCAAGCCGCAGCTGAGCTTTAGCGGTTTTGCCTGCCCGCTGAAGAGCTACAGCCGCATTTCCAGCGAGTACGGCTGGCGTAAGAACCCGGTCTCCGGCGTGAACAAGCTCCATGCCGGTACCGACTTTGCGGCAGCTGCCAGCGGCTATGTGCAGGTGGCTGGCTGGTCTACCGGCGGCTATGGCAACTACGTTATCATCTACCACGGCAAAATGTCCGATGGCAATACCTATACCACCCTGTATGCGCACATGCGCTCGGTGGCTACCAGTGCGGGCAAGTATGTGAAGCAGGGCGAACTGATCGGTTATGTGGGCACCACCGGCAATTCCACCGGAAACCACCTGCATCTGGAGGTGTGGAAGGGCGGTTCCAAGGCCAACGCTGTGAACCCTCGGAGCTGCATCCCCATTCCCCACAACTAATAAGCAAGGCAAGGAGTCTGGTTGATCTATGAATGAACAAAAACGCAAGCGCGCGCCGCGCATCGGCTGTCTGGTTCTGGCAGGGGT
>OCHL01000362.1_pt1 | contig 46928 bp, 38 predicted proteins | sample 1538421 | NCBI WGS metagenome assembly OCHL01 (sample SAMN04571690, study PRJEB22368) | human gut metagenome | biome: human gut; material: stool | host: Homo sapiens | place: Luxembourg | collected 2012-06-01 | reverse complement strand
CCCCGTCCCAGAAAAATCACTGGGTGGGCGTGGGGGCCGGAGTTGGCCCCCGGAGATTTTTAGCGCTGGGCGGCGTCCTCGAGGAGGGCATCCCAGATGGCGAGGGCGGCGGCTGCCTCGGCTACGGGGACGGCGCGCGGGACGATACAGGGATCGTGGCGGCCGTGGACCGAGAGCTCGGCATTTTCCATGGTGTCCATATCCACGGTCTGCTGCTCACGACCGATGGAGGGCGTCGGCTTCACGGCCATGCGCCACATGACGGGCGCGCCGGTGGAGATGCCGCCCAAGATGCCGCCGGCGTTATTGGACTCGATCACTATCTCACCGGTCTCGGCATCTACGCGGTACGGATCGTTGTTCTCGCTGCCACGCATGGCGGCTACGGCAAAGCCCATGCCAAACTCCACGCCCTTTACGGCGGGAATACCAAAGGCGATTTGCGCGATGCGGTTTTCGATGCCATCGAACATGGGGTCACCGATGCCCGCGGGAAGACCGTAGATGCCGCACTCCACGATGCCGCCGATGCTGTCGAGTTCGTCGCGCGCGGCCAGAATTTCCTCGCGCATGCGACCAGCAGCGGCGGCGTCAATGCAGGGCAGGTCGTTCGTAAGGATCGCCTTGCGGTCGGCCTCGCGATAGACCATGTCGTCCATGGGCAGGTCGGAGATGCCGCCGATCTGCGCCACGTGAGCCATGACCTTGATGCCACGGGCCTCGAGTGCCTGCAGCGCGATGCCGCCGGCGATGCACAAGGGAGCCGTCAGACGACCGGAGAAGTGTCCGCCGCCGGCGACGTCGTGCATGTTGTGGTACTTCACGCGCGCCGGAAAGTCTGCGTGCCCGGGGCGAGGTTTGCGGCGCAGCTCGGAATAGTCCTTGGAGCGCGTGTTGGTGTTCTCGATAATCGCGGCGATGGGTGCGCCGGTGGTGTGCCCATCGACCACACCGGCGATGATATGCGCGGCGTCGGCCTCGCGGCGCTTGGTCGCGGTCTCGTCGCGACCGGGGGCGCGACGGTCCAAAAAGGCCTGCAGCTGCTCTTGGTCAATGGCAATACCGGCAGGAATGCCGTCGAGCGAGCAGCCGATAGCAGGGGAGTGCGACTGGCCGAAGATACTTAAGTGCAAAACGTTACCAAAGGTCGAGGACATGCTATTCCTCCTCGAGCGTGACCTTGCCGCCCAACAGGCGGTAGTGGTCAAAGAAATCGGGATAGGACTTGTTGACGGCCTCGGCGCCGTGGATCACGACCTCGCCGGTAGCACGGCTCGCGGCGATGGCGGCCATCATGGCGATGCGGTGGTCGTTGTGCGAATCGACTTCGCCGCCGGTAAAGGCATCGACACCCTTGATGATGAGGTCGTCACCGGCAATGCGCACCTGTGCGCCCAGTGCGGTGAGCTCGCGGGTGGTGGTGGCCAAGCGATCGGATTCCTTGATGCGCAGGCGGGCGCAATCGCGGATGAACGTGCGACCCTGCGCCAACGATGCCACGGCCGAGATAACGGGCACCAGGTCGGGGATGTCGTGGGCACTCATCTCAAAGCCGGCGAGCTTGTCGGACTGCACGGTGGCAGCGTTGGTGGAGCGCACGATGCGGGCGCCAAAGCGCGAAAGCGCGGCAAGCACGTTGCGGTCTCCCTGCGCGGAGCTGAGCGACACGCCCTCGACGGTGATGGGGTCGGTACCGATGGCGCCGGCGCACAGCCAAAAGGCGGCGTTGGACCAGTCGCCCTCGACAGCCACGTTACCGGGCGTGCGGTACGAGCCGCTGCTCACGCGGAAGTTCGTGATCTCGGGCTGGCCGTCCTTGGCGGGGATACGCTCGACGTTGACCTCGACGCCGAAGGCCTTCATGGCTTGGATGGTCAGGTTGATATAGGGGCGGCTCTCGATAAGGCCGGTCACCTGCACGCAGGAGGGCTGGGCCAGCAGCGGGGCTGCCAGCAGCAGGCCGGAGATGTACTGCGAGCTCACGTTGCCCGGCAGGATAAAGGTGCCCGGACGCATACGGCCGCTTGTCTTGAGTGGAAAGCCGCCCAGACCCTGCAGGTCGCAGCCGGCGGCAATGATCTCGTCGGAAAGCGGAGAGAGGGGGCGTGCGCCCAGACGGCCCTGGCCCACAAAGGTTGCCTCTGCCCCCAGCGCGCAGGCGACGGGCAGCATAAAGCGGAGCGTGGAGCCGCTCTCGCCGCAGTCGAGCGTGCCGCCGGCAAGTGCCTTGAGCAGGCCAAACTCAATGCTCTTCATGGTGGGGTGGACCTGGAAGCCGTCCTCGACGGTCTCGATGCGGGCGCCCAGCGCCGTGAGGCAGCGCACCGTGGCCTCGATATCGGCGCAGGTGGTGTTGCAAGTGACGTGCGTCTCACCGTTGGCGAGCGCAGCGCAGATGATGAGGCGGTGCGCCATCGACTTGGATGCGATGGCGGGGACGGTGCCCTTGAGCGGGGAGGGGGTGATGCGGGCTAGCATGCGGATGCGTCTCCCTTCTGGCCGAGGCCCTCGGCAATTAAATCATGGAAGGTGGATAGCGGCGTGCGGTCGATGCTGCAGCGGCCAATGCCGTGCGGAATCACCAGGTCGATAGTGTCACCGGCGCGTTTTTTGTCGTGCAGCGCCTCGGCAAAGATGGCGTCGGCCGAAAGCTCGCAGCGGGTCTTGAGGCCGTGTCGGGCGCAGAGCTCCTCGATGCGGCCAGGCAGCTCGGCGTCGCAAATGCCGTGCAGGGCCGCGGCGCGCGTGATAATGCCCATGCCGATCGACACGCAGTTGCCGTGTCCCAGCTCAAAGTGCTCGCAGGCCTCGACGGCGTGTCCGGCGCTGTGTCCAAAGTTGAGGAGCTTGCGCTGGTTGGTCTCGCGCTCGTCGGCAACGACCACGGCGCGCTTAATATCGATATTGCGGGCGATGATGAGCGCCACGCGGGCCACGTCCCGGTTAAGCAGCTCCAGCGTGAGCGGGGTCTTCTCGAGCTCATCGAAGAGCTCCGGATCGGCAATCACGGCGTGCTTGACGACCTCGCCGCAGCCGTCGGCGAACTGCTCGGGCGTGAGGGTGGCAAGGCATCCCACGTCGGCGATAACTACGCTCGGCTGCCAAAAGGCACCGGCGAGATTTTTGCCGGCGGCCAGGTCGATGGCCGTCTTGCCGCCCACCGACGAGTCAACCATGGCGAGCAGACTCGTGGGGATCTGCACAAACTTGCAGCCACGCATGTAGGTGGCCGCCACAAAGCCGGCCACGTCGCCCACGACGCCGCCGCCGAGCGCCACGATCACATCGGAGCGCGAAAGTTCATGCTCGGCAACAAACTCAAGAATGGCAACGTAGGTCTCGGCGTGCTTGTGTGCCTCGCCGGCCTCGAAGGTGCAGATGCTCACCTCGTAGCCTGCGGATTCGAGGCTCTGCTTAACGGGCATCTGGTAGAGCGGACCCACGTTGGTGTCCGTCACGATGACGGCGCGAGTGCCTCCGGCGGTGGCGCGAATGAGCGGCCCTGCCTGTTCCAGCAAAAAGGTGCCCACGTGTACCTGGTAGGGGCGTGCGGTGTCGATATCGATGGTAATCGCCATAAGCTATGGTCCTTTCGACCTGGCGTGATGGGTGGTCTAGTGGGCGCTTTCGTCGTCAAGTGCGCGTTTGATGCGATCGCCCTCGGCAAGGAGATTCTCCAGATAGCGCTGGTCGCGGTTCTTGAGCGCACGGCTGTAGGCGCCGAGCGAATCGATCAGATGGTCGATCTCGAAGGCAAGCGCATCGGCGTCGTCGATCATGAGCTCGGACCACATCTGCGGGTTGAGATGTGCCACGCGCGTGAGGTCGCGGTAGCTGCCGGCCGAAAAGCCGTGGTGGACCTGGGCGGTGGGGCTCTTTACGTAGGCGTTGGACACCACGTGCGCGAGCTGGCTCGTAAAAGCGATCACGCGGTCGTGCTCGGCAGCGGTGGTCACGCTGAACTTGCCAAACCCCAAGGGACGCACCATCTCGCGTACCTGGCCCAAGAGCTCCAGCTTAAGGGCATCGTCTACCGCGGGCGGAACGAGCACCAGGGGAGCGCCCTGGAACAGGTCGGCGCGGGAGTGCGCGTAGCCCGAGAACTGGGTGCCCGCCATGGGATGTGCGCCCACAAAGTAAAAGCCGTGCTCACGTGCGAGCTCAAAGGCACGCTCGCACACAATGCCCTTCACACCCACGGTGTCGATCACCACGGGGCCCATGATGGCTTCGGTGTCGGTGGCGTCGGCGAGCGCCTGGGCGTGCGTCTCGAGCCACTCGATGCATCCTTTAGGATAGCAGGCAAGGACGATGATGTCGCACTCGCCGAGCGTCTCGTCGTTGAGCTCGCCGGCGACGGTACCCATGCTGGCGGCCGTCATCACGTCATCGTCGGGGTCCCAGGCAAGCACGCGAACGCCCGCCTGCGCATAGCCACGGGCAAAGCTGCCGCCGATCAGGCCCAAGCCGACGATGCCGGCGCACTTGGGGCCTCCCTGGTTGACGCGTGCGTTTCTCACCGTACCCATGCCCTACTCCATGGTCTCTTGGCAGACGACCTCGCGGATGGCACGGATGCGGTGCATGGTATCGTCGAACTGGTCGGGCGTGAGGGCCTGGGCGCCGTCAGACCAGGCGTGGCTCGGGTCGTCGTGGACCTCGATCTCCAGGCCGTTGGCGCCACAGGCGGTCGCAGCGAGCGCCATGGGCTCGACATAGCGGGTGTAGCCGGTGGCGTGGCTGGGGTCGGCGACGACGGGCAGGTGCGACAGGTGGTGCAGCACCGGCACGGCGTTGAGGTCGAAGGTATTGCGGGTGCGGGTCTCGAAGGTGCGAATGCCGCGCTCACACAGGATGACGTTGTCGTTGCCCTCGCTCATGATGTACTCGGCAGCCATGAGCAGCTCGTCGACGGTGCCGGACATGCCGCGCTTGAGCAGGACCGGGGTCTTGGTCTTGCCGACCTCCTTGAGCAGGGGGAAGTTCTGCGCGTTGCGGGCGCCGATCTGCATGACGTCGATCTTCTTATCCAAGAAGACCTGCACGTCGCGAGGGTCCATGATCTCGGTGACGATCGGCATGTCGAGCTCGGCGGATGCCTCGCATAGCAGGTCCAGGCCGGCGGGGCCCATGCCCTGATAGGCGTAAGGTGAGGTGCGGGGCTTGTAGGCGCCACCGCGCAGCATCGTGGCGCCGGCGGCCTTTACTCGGCGTGCGATGCGGATGAGGTTCTCGCCCTCGACGGAGCAGGGGCCGGCGATGACCTGGAACTGGTCGCCGCCGATCTTGACGCCGTGACCGCAGTCGATGACGGAGTCCTCGGGGTGGAACTTGCGGTTGGCGCGCTTGAACGGCTCGGAGACGCGCTGCACGCGCTCGACGACGTCCATGGACTCGAGCAGGAACGGGTCGATCTTGGTCGTATCGCCCACCAGGCCGATAATCGTCTCGTTCTCGCCGCGCGAGACGTCGGTCTTCAGGCCTTTTTTCTCAATCCAGCTGACAATATGGCTGACGGCCTCGTCGCTGGCGCTCTGCTTTAGAATTGCAATCATGGTGTGCCTCTCACCTCGATGGATAACTTTTGCAAAAACGGCCCGCATTGCGAGCCGTGTATATATGGTGCATGAGAGTTTATACTATCCGACTCGCTTTTGCCTTCTAAAGTGGGCCGTTGCGCCGCGTCTTCCTCGGAATTGCAAAGCTTTTTCTTTTATTTTGATAGCCCGTGGCGCACTTGGGTATAATGCCAGTCGTTCGCCCTATTAGCTCAGGGGATTAGAGCGTCTGCCTCCGGAGCAGAAGGCCGTTGGTTCGAATCCAACATGGGGCACCATCGAACGTAAGACCGTCCGAACCTCGCATGGTCCGGGCGGTTTTTCTTATACCGACGCGACGTGATGGGACGTGGTATGGCAGCAACGGATATCGAGCGCGGACTCTCAACCGCCGAGGTCGAGGAGCGCATCGCCGCCGGTAAGATCAACCGCAACATGGAGCTCAAGACCAAGTCGGTCAAAGAGCTCATCATCGAGAACCTCTGCACGCTGTTCAATTTGATCAACGTGATCTTGGCGTTCCTGGTCATTTTGACCGGTTCGTTTAAGAATCTGACGTTCCTGTTCGTGGTGTTCCTCAATACCGCTATTGGCGTCATCCAGTCCATGCGTTCCAAGAAGATGGTCGATAAGCTCACACTGCTGACCTCCAAGAAGGCCATCGCGGTGCGTGACGGCGCCGAGGTGGAGCTCGACCTGGACCAGATCGTGCTCGACGACATCATCCGCCTGGGGCGCGGCGACCAGATTCCCGCTGATGCCGTGGTGGTTTCGGGCGAGGCGCTCGTGAACGAGAGCCTGCTGACGGGCGAGAGCGACCTTATCAAGAAGCAGCCCGGTTCCGAGCTCATGAGCGGCAGTTTTATCGACTCGGGCCTGCTGCGCGCCCGCGTGATCCATGTCGGCGCCGACAACTACGTGGCCAAAATTAATAACGAGGCCAAGTACGTCAAAAAGGTCAATTCCGAGATCATGAACGCGCTTAACGCCATCGTGCGCTTTGCGAGCATCATCATGATCCCGCTCGGTTTGGCGTTGTTTGCCTCGAGCGTGAGCGAGCTGTGGGATGCCGCGGGAACCCCGGGCGATAGCGCGCTTTCGTGGTGCTTCTCCGAGCTGTTGGCTGGTCATGTGCCTTCGTCGGCGCTGCTGTCCACGGTGGGCGCCCTGCTGGGCATGATCCCGCAAGGCCTGGTGCTGCTGACCTCGTCGGTGCTCGCCATCGCCACGGTGCGCCTAGCCCGCCGCAAAGTGCTGGCGCAGCAGCTCTACTGCATCGAGACGCTCGCGCGCGTCGACGTGCTGTGCCTGGACAAGACGGGTACCATTACCTCGGGTCGTATGAAGGTCGAGGGCACCTACCCGCTGCCTGTTGAGGGTGTTGGCTTTGGCGTGGACTCGGACGAGGCGGCCGTTCCCGTCGATACCACGGTGCTCGATTTTGCGCTGGCTAACGTCGCGCGTGCGACTTCGGCCGATGCCAACGAGACCTGCCAGGCTCTGCTCAACTATTACGCCGATCGCCCGGTCGAGGTGTCTGAGCCGCTGTCGGTCATTCCGTTCTCGTCGTCTAAAAAATGGAGTGGTGCTTCGTTTGCGCAGGGCTCCTATGTGATGGGCGCCGCGCAGTTTGTGCTCTCTGATCGTGCGTTTGCCCAGGTCGAGAACCGGGTGGCCGAGCTTGCCGATACCTGCCGCGTGCTCGTGGTGGCGCGCGTGGACGGCTTTACGCCCGATGGCGATATGGTGGGCGAGGCCGAGCCCGTGGGCTTTGTGACCATCCGCGACGAGATCCGTACCTCGGCGGCCGAGACCATCGGCTACTTTAACGAGCAGGGCGTGACCCTCAACGTGATCAGTGGCGACGACCCGCGTACGGTGTCGTCGATCGCGCGCGTGGTGGGCGTGCCGGGGGCGGACGCTTATGTGGACGCCACGACGCTCGATACGCCGGCCAAGCTCGATGCCGCAGTGGACCGCTACCATGTCTTTGGTCGTGTGACCCCGCAGCAGAAGCGCGAGCTCGTGCAGGCGCTCAAGCGCCGCGAGCACACCGTGGCCATGACGGGCGACGGCGTCAACGACGTGCTGGCGCTTAAGGAGGCCGACTGCTCCGTGGCCATGGCGGCCGGCTCCGATGCCGCGCGCAACGTGGCCGAGATCGTACTCGTCGACAACGATTTTGCCTCGATGCCCGCCGTGGTGGCCGAGGGCCGTCGCTCCATCAACAACCTGCAGCGTTCGGCGTCGCTGTTCCTGACCAAGACGCTGTTCTCGATGGGCCTGGCGGCGCTGTGCATCGCGCTGCCGCCGTACCCCTTCGAGCCCATCCAGATGACACTCATCAACTTCTTCTGCATCGGCGCGCCGGGCTTTGTGTTGGGCCTGGAGCCCAACAATGCTCGCGTGAAGGGGTCGTTCCTGACGAACGTGCTCAAGCGGGCACTGCCGGCGTCGATTGCGGTCATTTTGGCTGCGGCGCTCGATATCTTTGTGGCGCGCGTGTTTGGCTTTAGCCAGCTCACGCTGTCTACGATGTGCCTGCTTACGTCGTGCGCGGCGAGCGTCAGCCTGATCTGGCGCATCTCGCAGCCGCTCACTCCCTTGCGCGTGGTGCTCTTTGTGTTTGTAGTCGCCGGCATCCTGGTGGGCGTTATCGGATTCCCGGAGCTGCTGTCTATTGCCAACCTGTCGATGGGCCAGATGGTTATGTTGGCTGTCATTGTGGTCTTTACCTGCTCGGTGTTCTTTAAGCTCGCCACGATGATGGATTCGCTCAAGCCGCGTCGTCGTCATACCGCAACTGGTTTTGGCCGTGGTGTGCGCGTCCACCTGGGTCGCGGTGGCGGCAAGGTGAGCTCGACGGGTTCGACGGCCGAGCGTTTTGCCAAGCGCGTCGCCGCCGACATGGCGCAGCGCCGCGAAGATCGCACCGCTCGCGAGGCCGAGGCCCGCGCACTTGAGGGCGTGGCCCAGGCCCAGCCCAAGAAAAAGAAGAATACCGGAGCCAGGCGCTCTCGCGTGACCAAGTCCGCCCAAGGCATCAAAGTCTCGATGCCAAGCAAAAAGAAGAAGTAACTACGCGCTCTGGCGATGTTGAATTGGTGCCTTGCTCCTGTGGGGCCGTGGCGATGTTATGCTCTAACCTCGATTGTTTGAATTACTTCGAAAAGAGGATGCCGTGATCTGCCCGCATTGCCTTAAGACTATCGAGGACGGCGCCTCGTTTTGTCCCTACTGCAACGCCTACGTCGGCCCGGGCGACGGTCCCGAGCACACCGAGTTCGTGTTCTGCGAGGGCTGCGGTGCCCGTCTTTCTCCGCATGATCGTACGTGCCCAAAATGCGGACGCCCCGCTCCGGGTATCCTCTCCGAGGACGCGGCCGCATCTGACCTGGCAGCGGGCCGCACGGCGGGCTTTCCGCGCCTAACGCAAGAGCAGATCGATACCGAGGTGCCGCATGCGCCTGCCTCGGCTGCCGCGGTTCTTTCGGACGCCGCCGATCCTAACGAGACCTGCGTGCTGCCGGCTTTCGATAAGGATTTCGGTATCCCCAAGGTCGATATTCCCACGCCCGTTTCCCTGCATGACGATGCTCAAAAACCCAAGCGCAAGGTGCATCCCGACGAGGACGCCTATCACAAGCACAAGCGTCATATCCCCAAGCCGCTCATCGTCATCGCGGTCCTTGCCGTCGTTTGCGGCGGTGCCTATTGGTTCGTGACGGCCGATCCCATGGGTGTCATGCCTGGCTTCTATGACCAGTTTGGCCAGGCCGCGCAGACGACCTTCCCCACGCGCCAAAAGGGCGAGGCGACTGAGGACGATACCAAGCAGGACGATTCTGCCGAGGTGGTCCAGGAAGAAACCGTGCTCACCGATGATCAGCTCTATACCAGGCTCGACGGTCTGTATCAGACCATCGTGTCCTACGGTGACGAGGACCAGATCGGCGAGGTCATCGATTCTTTTAACAATGGTTATCTTCGAACGCCACTGTCCACCCGTCAGGAGCTGTCGCAGAGTGCCTACGCCCTGCGCGACCAGATCAAAAAGACGCAAGATGAGCTCAACAACCTTAAGTATCAGGACGATACGGTCTATGCGGACGACATCGCCCACTTAAAGCAGCTTGCCGAGTGGATGTATGAGCGCGTCGACGTGATCTGCCAGAGTTGGGACATCTCGCTGGCCATTCCCGATGGCGAGTCGATGAGTTCCCACCAAAGCGAGATCCTGGCGCCCATCGCGCAGAGTGGCAACAGCGCGCTTAATCAGTACGACGCCAACGTGGGCTCCTGGAAGCCGCAGCAGCGTTCCTAAAATTAGTTCGCCATAGTCGGCATAACCTACGTGCGCAATTGATGTAAGCGCATGCTTATTGCTACAATTCGTACAAATATGCTTTAAACGCACGAGGAAGGAACCACATGTTTGGTTTTAAGAAAGAGCTCTACACGCCCGAGTATCAGCTTGCCGGCGACGAGTGCGCCGTTATCGAGACGTCGAAGGGTACCATCAAGGTCAAGTTTGACGGCGAGGGCGCTCCCATTCATGTCGCGAACTTCTGCGAGCTTTCCACGATGGGCTTCTATGATGGCCTTAAGTTCCATCGCTATGTGCCCGGCTTTGTCATTCAGGGCGGCGACCCCAATACCCGCGATATGTCCGGCGCCGACGTCGCTGCCGGTCTTGAGGGCCCCGACGGCATGCCCGGTACCGGTGCCCCCGGCTACTGCATCAAGGGCGAGTTTGCCACCAATCCGCGCAACAGCCATGTCGATGGTGCCCTTGCCATGGCACGCTCCATGGACCCCGATTCCGCGGGTTCGCAGTTCTACTTCTGCCTGGGCGCCCAGCATAACCTCGATTCCGGTTACACCGTCTTTGGTACCACGGTCGAGGGTCTCGATGTGATTTCGCAGCTGCGTGCCGGCGACGAGATCGTCCATGTCGAGATCGTTCACGAGTAAAGGGGACTTCCTTGAATAGCCAGCTGATCCAACAGGGCCGCGCCGCTTACCGCGCGGGTGATTTTTCCGCTGCAGCCCAGATGCTTGGGGCGGCAAAAACTCCCGATGAGATTATGGGCGAGGCCGATCACCTTCGTGGCAACGCCTTGATGCACCTGGGCATGTATGCCGAGGCCGCCGAGTCCTATGCCGCCGCCCTCAACGACGGCACCTACGGCAAGCGCGGCGCACTGCTCACCAACCGCGGAAAGGCGCTCGCCGCCGTGGGCGACTACACGACGGCCGCCCAGGCGTTTTCTGCCGCTACGCAGGACGCTTCCTATGCCACGCCGTTCAAGGCCTATCTGGGCCTGGGTAACGCGCTGTTCCAGTCGGGCGACTATGCCAACGCGGGTACTGCCTTCCGTCAGGCTGCCATCGACGGCGCCAATCCGGCTCCTGCCGCCGCACTCGGCGAGCTCGGTCGTTGCTTCATTAAGCTCGGCCGTCCGGCGGATGCCGTGGAGACCTACCGCACGGCTATCGACTTTGCCGGCCCCCGCGACGACACGCGTGCGCTCAACGCCGGCATGGGTCAGGCGCTTTCTGCTGCCGGCCGTCCCTCCGACGCACTCGACGCCTTTAACGCCGCTACTGCCGATGGCATCTACCAGCTCACCTCCGAGCAGGCCGATGAGCTTGCCCGCGTGCACGATTCGCTTGCCGCGCTGTCTGCCCAGACGGCTATGGCCACGGCTCCGGCGCCCGCGATGGACGCTCCTGCCGTTGACCCGCTCGATCCTACGGGCGCGACCGGTCAGTTTATGCCCGATCCCTCGGACACCGGCTTCTTTACGCTGTCCGAGTCCGAGATGGTCCAGCAGGACCGTCAGGACCGTAAGCAGGCCAAGGTCCGTCGTCGCCATCGCCACACGGGTCTCAAAGTCTTCATCGTGCTGCTTCTGCTCATTTTGATCGCCGCGGGCGGTCTGGGCTTTGCCTACACGCGCGGCTTTGGCTTCCCGTCTCAGGAGTCTGTCGTTACCGATCTGTTCCAGGCTGCCGGCGACGGTGACACCGCAAAGGCCGAGTCTTGCCTGGCCTCGAGCCTGTCCGAGGACGCCAAGTCGATGATCATCTCTTCGATTCCGCAGGGTGCCACCGTGTCCGTCGAGGGCATGGATCAGTCCATGACCGAGACGACCGCTAAGGTGAAGGCATCGCTGTCCAAGGGCGGCGAGCAGGAGTACACCGTCAAATTCGTGCGCTCCGACAACCATATCGGCTGGGCCGTTTCCTCGCTCGATATGGATTTCTCGGCTGCTGACAACCAGTAGTGACCTTATGGGATTTAGCTTTGCCCGGCGCTTCACCGCAAGTGAGGTGCCGGGCTTGCGCTAGTATGATGAGCTAGTAGTTTTCCAGCAATCATCCAACACATCAGGAGTTGCGTTGTTTTCTTTGATGGATATGTTCTTCGGTAGCTATGCGGGCGATCTTGCCATCGACCTCGGTACCGCAAATACGCTTGTCTCCGTGCGCGGCAAGGGCATCGTCATTCGCGAGCCCTCTGTTGTCGCCATCGACAAGAACGACGAGCGCATCCTCGCGGTCGGTATCGAGGCAAAGCGCATGCTCGGCCGTACGCCCGGCAACATCGTGGCCGTTCGTCCCCTGAAGGACGGCGTCATCGCCGACTTCGATGTTACCGAGGCCATGCTTCGCTACTTTATCGACAAGGCGTCCGAGAAGCGCTATCCATGGACTCCGCGTCCGCGCGTTGTCGTCTGCGTTCCCTCCGGTGTCACGTCGGTCGAGAAGCGTGCCGTATTTGAGGCCACGATCCAGGCCGGTGCCCGCCAGGCCTATCTGATCGAAGAGCCCATGGCTGCCGCTATCGGCGCCGACCTGCCCGTCGAGGAGCCCACCGGCTCCATGGTCATCGACATCGGCGGCGGTACCACCGAGGTTGCCGTTATCGCTATGGGCGGCATCGTTGTCTCACAGTCCATCCGTATTGCCGGTGACGAGTTCGACCAGGCTATCCTCACGCACGTTCGCGATGCCTATAACCTGGCCATCGGCGAGCGTACGGCAGAGGACATCAAGATCAAGGTCGGCTCCGCCGTGCCGCTCAAGGACGAGCTCGACGTCGAGGTCAACGGCCGCGACGTGATCACCGGTCTGCCCAAGACCGTGCGCATCGAGAGCGAGGAGATTCGTCGCGCGCTCAACAAGCCGCTTGACGAGATGGCCAAGGCCGTCAAGGACGCACTCGACGCTACGCCTCCCGATCTTGCCTCGGACCTTATGTACTACGGCATTTTGTTGACCGGTGGCGGCGCGCTGCTGCGCGGTCTCGACGTGCGCCTGCGCGATGAGACCGGTGTTTCGGTCAACGTCAGTCCTACGGCGCTCGATAACGTCGTTAACGGCTGCGCCCGCGTGCTCGAGGCCAATGCGTTTGATGGCGGCTTCGTCCAGACCAATGCTTAATTTCCAAAAGGTGGATTCCATTTGGCACGATCTTCGGGTTTCTCCACAAATCTGAATACCAAGCGACAATCAACGGGTATGCGCCCGTTGATTGTTTTCAGCCTGATTTCGGTGTTGCTGCTCACGTTTTACATCCGCGAGGGCGAGGCAGGGCCGATTCATGCCGTGCGCTCGGGCGTAACGACGATTACCTCGCCGGTGCGCTTTGTGGGCTCGGCCGTGGCGGCTCCCTTCAATGCGATCGGCAACGTGTTCTCCAACCTTACGGCGTCGCAGGACACGCTTGACGAGCTTAAGAAGCAAAACGAGGAACTGACCTCTAAGGTTGCTGAGCTCTCCGAGGCTCAAAAGACCGCTGAGCGTCTGGAGGGGCTGGTCGGCCTGCAGTCGACCTACAACCTCAAATCGACCGCTGCTCGTATCGTTGGTGCCTCTGGCGATGCCTGGACCTCGACCGTTACCATCGACAAGGGCTCTGCCGACGGCCTGACCATCAACATGCCCGTGACGAGTTCTGCCGGTGTTATCGGCCAGATCATCGAAGTCTCGGCAAAGACGTCCACCGTGCGCCTGATTGGCGACGAGAACTCGGGTGTGTCCGCCATGGTGCAGGACACGCGCGCCCAGGGCATGCTGCAGGGTCAGGCTGACGGCACGCTGCGTCTTGAGTACGTGAGCGTCGACTCCGATGTTAAGGTTGGCGACATCATCGTGACCTCGGGCATCGGTGGCGTGTTCCCCAAGGGTCTACCGCTCGGCACCGTCTCGTCGGTTGAGAAATCGGCAAACGACGTGTACTACACCATTGTGGTGCGCGCTCAGACCACGGCCGAGAACAACGAGGAAGTGCTGGTCATCACCTCGCTGACCGACGAACAATCGGCCTCGGATGAGGACGTGAGCACGGCCAACAGCACGCCGCAGGGAACGTCGCGCGACACTGCGACCAAGACGAAGGACGAGAGCTCGGATGACAGTTCCGACACGTCCGAGACGACCGATTCTGGCTCGAGCGAATAGGGGGCATGTCCATGGATCTACACGAGCAGGGGATGAGCTCCCGTACGTTTGTGATCGCCGCCATCGTGTGCGTGCTGCTGCAGGCAGGCCTGGCACCGCAGATCTCCATTGCGGGCGGTCGCGTCAACTTCATGATTATCCTGGTGTGCCTAAGCGTGTTCTCGGGCGACCCGACCCGTGCCGTCGTGTGCGGTTTTTGCAGCGGCTTGTTTTATGACCTGTCCGCTGCCGTGCCGGTGGGCGTTATGTCGCTCCTGTTGACCGTGGGCTCTTTTGCCCTGGTGCACAGCGCCGTCGGTCAGACGGGCGGTACCCCGAGTGCGCGCGGCATCACCGTGGGCGCCTTTTCGCTCGTCATTAATGTGATCTACAGCATCATCTTGCTGTTTATGGGTTTGGAGACGAGCTTTGTCGTGGCGATCTTTGGGCATGCGTTGCCGTCTTCGATCCTGACGGGTCTGGTTGCCATTCCGTTTTTGATGTCCGGCGTCGTGCCGCAGTCCGGCTATGGATTCTCCGCACGTGGCGGACGCCAGACGGGTATGCGCTTTAAGCCCAAGACCCGCAAGCTCAAATAGGGGAGGCCCGTAGATGTCTTCCCAGATGACGGTTATTATCGCCGGTATCGTGCTGGTTGTGGCCATCGTGGTCGCGCTGGTCGTCATGCGTCGTGGCGATTCCCGTTTTACCTACGATACGCAGCATGGAACGGCCCCGCGCGCCACCGAGGGCGAGGGCAATACCGCGTCGACCGCCTTTAAGGGCCGCTTTTCCATCCTCACCACGGGTGTGGGCGCGATGTTTGCGGCGCTTGCCGTCAAGCTGTGGGGCATGCAGATGGTCTCGTCGGACTATTACGAGAAGCAGGCCAATAGTAATCAGACTCGCACCGTTACAACACCCGCTGTGCGCGGTCGCATCCTCGACCGCAATGGCGTGGCGCTTGTCCAGAACCGTCCCTCACTTGCTGTCGTGGCCTACCGCGACCTTGCCGAGGATGAGGTTCTGGTTCGCCATCTTGCCAACGTGCTTGGAATGCCTTACGTGGCGGTCCTTCGTAATATTCAGGACAATACAGAGGGCGCTCAGAGCCTGCATACCATCGCGACGGACGTCCGTCGCTCCACGGTTGCCTATATTCAGGAGCATGCCGGCGAGTTCCCGGGCGTCAAGATTGCCGAGCGTACCGAGCGCCAGTATCCATATGGCGAGACGGCATGCCATATCTTGGGCTATACCGGCACCATTACCTCCGAGCAGCTCGAGGCCCAGAATAAGAAAACCTCTGGCGATGATGATGCTTCTGCTGGCAAGATTACGTACCAGTCGGGCGATATCGTGGGCCAGGCGGGCGTTGAGAGCTACTACGAAAACCTGCTGCAGGGTATTCGTGGTGAGCAGACCGTCAAGGTCGATGCCTCGGGCAATGTGACCGGTCAGGCCGGCGCCGTGCCCGCGAAGGCCGGCTCCGACATTAAGCTCACGCTCGACCTTAAGATCCAACAGGCCTGCGAGACGGCGCTGGCGAGCGCTATCGAGCTTGCCAAGACCACTGGCTACAGCAATGCCGGCAACGGCGCTGTAGTGTGTCTCGATCCCAACAATGGCGAGATCCTGGGCATGGCGAGCCAGCCCAAGTTCGATCCGTCCGTCTTTATTGGCGGCGTCTCAAATGACGTGTGGACCGAGCTCAATGATGACAAGGGTTCCCACCCGCTGCTCAACCGCGCCATTAGCGGACAGTACATGTCGGCCTCGACCATCAAGCCGCTCTCGGCACTGGCCGGTCTTGAGTTTGGAACCTACACGTCGGGGCAGACGACCAACTGCACGGGTTATTGGACGGGTCTGGGCAAGTCGTGGGGCAAGTACTGCTGGCTGCATTCCGGCCACGGCACCATGACGCTGCAGTCGGGTATCGCCAACTCGTGCGACCCTGTCTTCTACGACATGGGCAAGGCGTTCTTTTATGACGAGCAACATCCCGAGGGTCTGCAGGAGGTCTTTCGTCGCTGGGGTCTAGGCAAGACCTGCGGTATCGATCTGCCGAGTGAGGGCGCGGGCCGTATTCCCGATGCCGAGTGGAAAGAGTCGTACTTCACCGACGCATCTGCCGAGGACCGCAAGTGGAATGCCGGCGATATGACCAACATTGCCATCGGTCAGGGCGACATCCTGGTGACGCCCCTGCAGATGGCGTGTGCCTATATGGGTCTTGCCAACGGCGGCAAACAGTACGTGCCTCACGTGTTTTTGTCTGCCGTGTCGCGTGATGGCGACGGCGATGCCTATAAGTACAACGGCAAGGGCAAGAAGAAGCGCCTGGAGGCCAAGATCAACAGCGATTCGGATTTGGCTCTTGTTCGCAACGGCATGCACGACGTGATTTACACGGCATCGACGTCCCTGGCGGCTCACTTTGGCACCCTGACGCCGCAGGTATACGGCAAGTCGGGCACGGGCGAGAAAAGTGGCGAGGATGAATACGCGTGGTTCTGCGCCTATGCACCGGCCGATGACCCCAAGTATGTCATCGCTACCGTCCTGGAGCAGGGCGGCGGTGGCTCAGATACCGCGATGCATGTCGTGCGCGACGTGCTCGGCGTGATTTATGACGAGCCCGATACCTCTTCGGCCTCGGGCGATTCTTCGGTTCGATAGGAGGTTGCGATGGATTTTTCTCCGGCGGATCTGTTCCGTTCAACCAAGACCGGCTCTCGCAGCAGCCTGGACCGTGTCAACAAGCAACTTTCGGCCTCGCGCGGCACGTTTCGCCAAAAGGTGCATATCGGTGTGCTCGTGGCTACTGTGGCCCTCGTCGCCTACGGCGCCATCATTATCTGGTCGGCTTCGCAGTTTAAGGCCGACGCTTCGTTCTCACGCCATCTGCTGGGAATTGGAATCGGTACGGTGCTGGCGGTGCTGGTCTGGCGTACCGACCTGCGCGGTATTTCCAATTTCTCGACGGCGTTGCTCGTCATCGACCTGATCGTGATCCTCTCGCCCAAGATTCCAGGTCTGTCCTATACGGGCGGTCTGGGCATGACGGGCTGGATCAAGATTCCCGGTATCGGCTTGACATTCCAGCCGGTTGAGCTTGCCAAGCTCATCACCATCTTTTTTATTGCTACGCTTGGCTCGCAGTATAACGGTCGCATCGATACCGTTCGCGACTACGTCAAGCTCTGCGGCATGCTGTCCATTCCGTTTTTGGCCGTCGTTGCCATGGGCGACCTGGGCTCGGGCCTGGTCGTGCTTGTTTCGGGCGCCATCGTCATTTGTATGAGCGGTGCACGCCGCGAATGGGTGCTGTCGACCCTTGCCCTGCTCGTGGGTCTGGTGGCCCTCGTTCTGGCGCTTGATTCGGTCTTTGATTCGTTGCTCGGCCACGATGTGCTCATCAAGCAGTACCAGATGAACCGTCTGACGGTCTTTATCGACCCCGATAATGCCGATTCGGACGATGCCTACAACCTGCAGCAGTCGCTTATCGCCGTTGGCTCGGGCGGCTTCTTTGGTAAGGGTTTGGGCCATGCGACGCAGTCGGCCGGCGGCTTTCTGCCTGAGTTCCACACCGACTTCGTCTTCGCCTTCCTGTCCGAGACCTTTGGCTTTTGCGGTTCCTTTTTGCTCCTGTGCCTCTACGTGCTGTTGATCTTTTCGACGATTGGCGTCGCCTTTAAGTGCGAGTCCCTGTTTTTGCGTCTTTCGTGTGTTGGCATCGTTGGCATGTGGGCGTTCCAGACTTTCGAAAACATCGGCATGTGCATCGGCATGATGCCGATTACCGGTATTCCGCTACCGTTTATTAGCTTCGGTTCGTCTTCGATGATGATTCAGCTGCTGACGGTGGGTATCGTACAATCCATATGGCGGCATCGTTCGGGCGCCGCGTAACCGCTGGAGGGGTTTGCTATGAAAATTCCCGTAGATAAGCTGACCTGCGCTTTTAAGATGGGCGCGTCCGTTAAGAAGGATTCCGATACGCCGGTGCGCGTCTCGGTCTATCTGGATTCGTCCGCCTCGCGCTTTCTGGCCGAGACGGTGCGTGACGCCTTTGTGCCGCAGACGACCTCGGGCATTGTGCGCGTCGAGCGTCTGGGGGAGGAGCGAATTGCTCCAAAGACCGATACCGATGTGGCGCTGGTGCTCTCGTGTGGTTCCGACCGCTTGGAGAGTGCCGTGCAGGAGCTCGTGATCGCCGGCGCGCCCGTGTGCGTGCTTGCCGAGTCTGCTGTGGAGGTGCCGTTTATCGAGGAGTCCACGCCCATGCTCGGCGTGGTAGCGGCAACCGATAAGACGTATCTGCTCGAGACGCTTGCCCGCTGGATTCTCGATCGCACCGACAAGGAAACGGCTTTTGCGGCGAACTTTGCCTTCATGCGCATCGCGGCGGCCAATCGTATCATCACCTCGTGCGCGCTCACCAATATGGCGACCGGTGCGCTGGTGTTTTTGCCGGGCGCCGACTATCCCGTTATGGCGCTGGCGCAGGTGGGCATGCTCTTTGAGCTCGCTGCCGTCTTTGGACGCGGCATTAAGCCTGAGCGCGGCTACGAGGTCGCGGGCGTGCTTGCCGGCGGTCTTGTGATCCGAGCGGTCACCCGCGCACTTGTCAAGCAGACGCCGCATATTGGGTTTGCCGTCAAGGCGCTCACTGCCGCCGCGGGCACCTATGGCATGGGCCGTGCGCTCGTTTCGCTCTACGAGCGCGATGTCGACTACAGCCGTGCCAACGAGGTGGTCACTGCCACGTTCTCCCGCGTTCGCGATCTGGTGACCACTGTCGCGGGCGCTACCCGTCCTATGGCGTCCTATCAGGACGCATCAGATCTCGCTGCTTAGGGGTTTTCCGTTGCGCGTTGCATACCAAGACTGTTTTCATTTAATTGAGCCGCTGCTCGCCAAGGTCGAGAAGCCGAGCCGCTATATCGATCACGAGTGGGGTACGCTTTCCAAGGCCGATGCCGACTACCGTTGCTGCCTGATCTACCCGGATGTGTACGAGGTTGGTCTGCCCAACCAGGGCATCGCCATCCTCTACAACATCCTTAACCAGGCCGAGGGCATCTCCTGCGAGCGCGGCTATGTGCCGTGGCCAGATATGGGTGACGCCATGCGCGAGGCGGGCATTCCGCTGCTCTCGCTCGAGGGTGCAGCGCCGGTCGCTTCGTTTGATATCGTCGGTCTGCATGTGCCGCACGAGATGGCGGTGACGAACTTCCTCGAGGCTCTCGACCTCGCTGGCATTCCGCTGTTGGCGACCGACCGAGGTGAAGACGACCCCATTATCATCGCCGGCGGTCCCTCGGTGTACAACCCCGAGCCGTACGCGGCCTTCTTCGATGTTATCCTCATCGGCGAGGGCGAGGAATCGCTGCTCGAGACCTGCCAGTTGCATCGCCGTCTGCGTGACGAAGGAGTCCCGCGCGCGCAGATTGTTGAGCAGCTTGCATCCATTGCCGGCAACTACGTGCCGTCGCTCTATGAGGTTTGTCACGACGAGCCCTGCTCGCCGCATGGCTACACCGTGCCGCGTGAGGGCAAGGATGCGCCGACCGTGGTCTACAAGCGCGTCGTCGAGGATTTCGGCGCCACGAATCCGCTGTCGCAGTCGTGCGTGCCCTATGCGCAGCTGGTCCACGACCGCCTGTCTATCGAGATCCTGCGCGGCTGCGCCCGCGGCTGTCGTTTTTGCCAGGCCGGCATGACGTATCGCCCGGTGCGTGAGCGCTCGGCCGACCAGATCGTCTCGTCGGTGATTCAGGGTCTGGAAAAGACCGGCTATGACGAGGTGTCGCTGACCTCGCTCTCCACGACCGACCACTCCTGCATTCGCGACGTGCTCGGCAGGCTCAACCGTCGCCTGGAGGATACGGGTATTCGCGTGTCTATTCCGTCGCAGCGCCTGGATTCGTTTGGCGTGGATATGGCCGAGTCGGTCGCCGGCGAAAAGAAGGGCGGACTGACGTTCGCGCCCGAGGCCGGCAGCCAGCGCATGCGCGACATCATTAACAAGAACGTGACCGAGGAGGACCTGGACCGTGCGGCCAAGGCGGCCTTCGAGGCCGGTTGGAACCGCATGAAGCTCTACTTTATGATGGGCCTTCCCGGCGAGCGCGACGAGGACATCGTGGCCATCGCCAATCTGGCCGATCACGTGCTGGAGCTCGGTCGTTCCGTGGTGCCCAAGGCTCGTCGCGGCTCGATCTCGGTGTCGATCTCGGTTTCGGTCTTTATCCCCAAGGCTGCCACGCCGTTCCAGTGGTGCCCGCAGCTCGACTACGACGACGTCAAGCGTCGCCAGAAGCTGCTTATCACGAGCGTTCGCAACCGTGCCGTCCGCGTTCATTACCACGATGCCGAGACCTCGCTCATCGAGGCTGCGCTGTCCCGCGCCGGTCGTGACATGACGCCCGTCATCATCGACGCTTGGCGCTCGGGCTCTCGCTTTGACGCCTGGGTAGAGCATTTCTCTCTCGATAACTGGAAGGAAGCTGCTGCCAAAAACGGCATCGACCTCAATGAGCTCGTGCACCTGCCCTACGAGTTGGACTGGCGCCTGCCGTGGGAGCACGTGAGCCCCGGCTGCACGCGCGGCTTCCTCGAGCGCGAGTACCGTCGCTCGCTCGAGGGCGTCACGACTCCCGACTGCACCCGCACGTCGTGCACCGGCTGCGGGATCTGCCCCACGCTCCACGCCAAGAATGTATTGATGGGTGATCGCGCATGAGTGAGCGCCTGACCGACAACCCCTCGCTCTTTAGGCTTCGTGTTCGCTATGGCAAGCGCGATCGCCTTAAGTACCTGGGCCATCTCGAAGTGATCCATACCATTGAGCGCATCGTGCGCCGTGCGGGACTTCCCTATGCCGTCACGCAGGGCTTCTCTCCGCACATGCGCGTGGGCTTCTCTTCGGCGCTACCGGTGGGTACGTCGTCGACCTGCGAGTGGTATGACCTGTTTATGACCGAGTTCGTGGCGCTCGACGAGGCGTTTGGGCGCCTGTCTGCGGCGTCTCCGGCCGATCTGGCGCCCATCGAGGCGGCGTACATCGACGTGCGCTCGCCGGCGTTGACGGCGCAGCTCACGCGCCTGTCGTATCGCATCGACCTGCACTTGGATCCCGAGGCGCCCGTAAGCGCCGACGAGGTGCGTCGTGCGATCGACACGCTGCGCGCGGACCATGGCATCGACTACGCGCGCGGAAAAAAGAGCAAGCGCTTGGATTTGGATCACACGCTCGTGGGCTATGAGCTCACGGCGGGGGAGCGCCCGGACCATTTGGTGCTCATGCTCGACACCCATGCCGACAACGAGGGCTCCATGCGTCCGGAAATTTTGCTTTCCGCTGCTGATGTTTTGTTGCAGGGCTTGACCCCGGGCGTGGATGCACCTATTGTTTCCACCGGTATGCAAGACCTCGTGACCATCTGCTCCTACGATGTCGAGCGTCAGAATCAAGCATGCGAGGACGACGAGGGCCGACTCGTCAGCCCCATACCTGTGCGAACTTGTGGATTTGCTCCACATACTCGTTGACGGGGGTATTTTCGCCTGCTACTATATTCGGCTGTTGCACTAACTGATGCATGAAGGGCAAGTAAACATGTACGCAATCGTTAACACGGGCGGCAAGCAGTACAAGGTCGCCACCGACGATGTCATCACCGTCGAGAAGATCGAGGGCAATGAGGGCGACAAGGTCACCCTGCCGGTTATCTTCCTCAACGATGGTAAGAAGATCGTCACCGATCCCGACAAGCTGGCCAAGGCCAAGGTTACCGCTCAGATCGTTGAGCAGTTCAAGGGCGAGAAGCAGCTGGTCTTCAAGTTCCACAAGCGCAAGCGCTATCGTCGTCTGAAGGGTCACCGTCAGCAGCTCACCAAGCTGAAGATCGTGAAGGTTCAGGCTACCTCCCGCGCCAAGAAGGCTGTCAAGGCAGAGGCTGAGGCTGTTGCCGAGGCTCCCGTCGCCGAGTAGATTACACTCGTAACGAAAGAGTAGGTATACACAATGGCACACAAAAAAGGACTCGGTTCCTCCCGTAATGGCCGTGACTCCCGCGGTCAGCGCCTTGGCACGAAGCGCTATGCCGGCCAGACGGTAACCACGGGCACGATTCTCGTCCGTCAGCACGGCACGCACATCCACCCGGGTGAGAACGTTGGCCGTGGTAAGGACGACACGCTGTTCGCGCTGGTCGACGGTACCGTTGAGTTCCACAAGGGTATCAAGCACAGGGTCAGCGTACGCCCGCTCGCGAACGCGTAATTCACCCTTCATAGAGCACATATGTGGGAGGCACTTGAGTTTTAGGATTCAAGGGTCTCCCTCTTTTTTGTAGGAGGCGATTCTGTTGTCACAGTTCACCGATATCAGCCGCATTAACGTGTGCGGCGGCGACGGCGGAGCCGGATGCATGTCGTTTAGGCGCGAGGCATTTGTTCCCAAGGGCGGCCCCGATGGCGGCGACGGCGGTCGTGGCGGCAATGTCGTCATCCAGGCCGATGCTCAGCTGTCTTCGCTGATCGATTACCGCTTTAAGCATCACTTCCGCGCCGAGCGCGGCACACACGGGCAGGGTGCCCGTCGTAACGGTAAGAGCGGCGAGGACCTGATTCTCAAGGTCCCTATGGGTACCGTGGTGCGCGAGCTCGACCCCGAGACGCAGACTCCGATGTTCGATATTGCCGACCTCGTTCACGATGGCGAGCGCGTTGTCGTGGCGCCCGGCGGTGCCGGCGGCCTGGGCAACACGCACTTTGTGACGTCGGTGCGCCGCGCGCCCGCGTTCGCTCAGCTGGGCGAGCCGGCCGAGGAACACTGGATCGAGCTCGAGATGAAGCTTATGGCCGATGCCGCGCTCGTGGGCTTCCCCTCGGTGGGTAAGTCATCGCTCATCGCGCGCATGAGTGCCGCCCGTCCCAAGATTGCCGACTACCCGTTTACCACGCTCGTACCGAACCTCGGCATGGTGCGTGCCGGCGAATATTCTTACGTCGTTGCCGACGTTCCCGGTCTCATCGAGGGCGCGAGCGAGGGCAAGGGCCTGGGTCACCAGTTCCTGCGCCACATTGAGCGTACGGCTCTGATCATGCATGTCGTCGACATGACGGGTGGTTTTGAGGATCGCGATCCGGTCGAGGATTACCACATCATCAACCGCGAGCTCGAGCAGTATGGCGCCGAGCTCTCGGAGCGTCCGCAGATCGTCGTTGCCAACAAGTGCGACGCGCCGGGCACGGCCGACAAGATTGCCGACCTTAAGCGCGCAGCGCTCGACGATGGGCATATGTTCTTTGCTGTGTCTGCCGTGACGGGCGCCGGCCTCAACACTCTGATGCTTGCCGTGGGCGAGCAGGTGGCTAAGCTGCGCGCCGAGTTGGCTGTCTCGGATGAGCCGGTCGTTCTGCGCGACGATGAGTGGGAGCGCCGCCGCCTGCAGCGTGAGAAGCGTTTCCGCATTGTCCAGGAAGAGCCCGGTGCCTTCCGCGTGGTCGGTCGTGCCATCGAGCGCATGGTCATCCAGACCGACTGGGAAAATGAGGAAGCCGTCATTTACCTGCAGCATAAGTTTGCGCGTATGGGTGTTGACGACGCGCTCGAGAAGGCCGGTTGCCGTGCGGGCGACGAGGTCCGCATTTGCCAGCGCGCCTTTGACTTTGAGGGCGCTGAGGACTTCTCGGAGTACGAGGAGCTCGAGGATGCTGACGAGGACGTTGCCGTTGAAGCCATTGACGTGGCCGATGCTGCGGATGAGGGCGTCGAGGTTGTCGATACGGCGGATGCCGCGGGCGATGCCGAGACCTCGGAGGGCGAGTAAGCCATGTCGCTGCGCGGTGGAATCGGTCTGCCCGAGCTTCCTCTAGAGGACGGGCGGGAGTTTAGGCTCGGCATTATGGGCGGCACATTCGACCCGATTCATTACGGGCACTTGGTGACTGCCGAGCAGGCGCGCGAGTCGCTCGACTTGGACGCTGTGCTCTTTATGCCGGCGGGCTCTCCTGCCTTTAAGCTTGACAAGCCGGTGACGCCTGCCGAGGACCGTTATGCCATGACGGTCCTCGCCACCGCCGCGAACCCGGCCTTTTTGGCGAGCCGGTTCGAGATCGACCGCCCGGGCGTAACCTATACGGCCGATACGCTTCATGCCCTTCGCGACTTTTACCCGCCGCAGGTAAAGCTCTACTTTATTACGGGCGCCGACGCGATTATCGATATTGTGACCTGGCATGATGCCGAACGAATCGCTGAGCTTGCTACCTTTATTGCGGCGACACGACCGGGCTTTGATATCGATACGGCGCGTGCCCGAATCAAAGAGTCGGGGCTGCCGTTCGACGTGCGCTATATTCAGATTCCGGCGTTGGCGATCAGCTCGACGAACATCCGTAAGCGAGTTGCCCGCGGCATGAGCGTGCGCTATCTTACGAGCGAGTCCGTGCTCGGCTACATTCGCAAACGCAGGCTATATGCCGATCTGGGCCAAGAAGATTTTGAGTGATGGGGGTCTACGTTGTCGGTAGAGGATCAGTTTGAGGGCGATGAGCGCGCGCTGCTCAAGCGCATTCAAGAGCTGCTCGATGTTCGCATGAAGGATAAGCGCAAGCGCTATGTGCATTCGCTGGGTGTTGCCGAGACCGCACTTCATCTGGCCGAGGTCTACGGCGTTGACCGCTTTGATGCCGCTGCCGCCGGCCTGATCCATGACTGGGACAAAGTGCTCTCCGACGACGAGCTGGTCACGCGCGCTCTGCATTACGGCATTAAGATTGCCGGCTCTCCTTCCGCCGCGACGCCGCTTTTGCATGGCCCTGTTGCCGCCTATGAGCTTCCGCAGCTTTTCCCCGAGTTGTCGCCGGCCGTTTTCCAGGCTGTCGACCGTCACACCGTGGGTGCTTGCGACATGACGCCGCTCGATATGGTGGTCTTTGTGGCCGATGCCATCGAGCCCAACCGCCACGGCGACTATGCGCATGCGCTGCGCAAGATGGTGGGGAAGTCCTCGCTCGACGAGTTGTTCTTCTCCTGTTTTGCGCAGGGTCTGGTCTATGTGATCCAGTCCGGGCGCTATCTTTATCCCACGGCTATTTCGATTTACAACCATTACGCCCAGCTGCGCTAGCTCGGGCTGTCTAGAAAGAGGTATTCCATGGCCGACGAGACCATGACCGACGAGCAGATTCTTGAAGGTGTGGAGCACAAGAGCTTCGTTGCCACGTCCGACCGCACTGCCGCCTCGCTGTCCGCGAGCGGTGTCGCCGCCGAGGATGTCGCCCGCGCCGCCGCGCAGGCCGCCTACGACAAGAAGGGCGAGGACGTTCAGGTGCTCGACCTGACCGAGCTTTCCGATGTGTGCGACTACTTTGTGCTTGCCACCGGTACCAACAACCGCCAGCTCGATTCTATCGTCGACGAGATCGAGGAGAAGGTCGCCGAGGCTTGCGGCGAGCACCCGTTCTCCATCGAGGGTCGCGAGCAGAAGACCTGGATGCTCATGGACTACGGTTCGGTTGTCGTCCACGTCTTCACTCCCGAAGCCCGCGACTTCTACCGCCTCGAGAAACTCTGGGGAGACGCCCCCCAGCTCCCCCTCAACCTCCTCTAGTAGCTCATTTGAGACGGGGTTAGCTACCCTCACGCATATCGCCGGGCAGTTGCGGTTTTCCGCACCTGCCCGGCTTTCTTTTTGCCCAAAGGCGGTTAATCGTTGAAGCGGGATTGGCGGCCGAAGGAAAGGGCGGTGTCGCCGAATTTGTCTCGGACGGCGTCGATGGCGACGGAGAGGTCGCGGCGGTCGCTGGATTGGGCTCCGCGGTCATCGATCTCGCAGAACAGGTCGGTCTGGATGCCGCCCCGATGGTCAAAGTCGCTCATGCCGATGCCTGCTAAGCGAACGTGCATTCCTTCCTGCCAGATGTTGTCGAGCAGTTCGAGTGCAACCGCCACGAAGATGTTCTCATCGTCGGTCGGATGAGGCAGCCGGCGCTGTGCCGTACGCCCGCTGCCATACGAATGCTTAAGCTTGAGCGTCACCGTGGCGCCTGTTAGTCCCTGACGGCGCAGACGGCGTCCCACTGACTCTCCCAACAGCGCAATCGCCGCCTCAATATCCCCACGCTCAGTTAAATCTTTAGCAAAGGTTCGTTCATTGCTGACCGACTTGACCTCGCGCTCTTCATCGAGGCTCGTGACTTCGGAGATTTCGAGACCCAGCGCACGCTGGCGCATGCGTTCGCCGTTGACGCCAAAAATAGAGGCCAAGGTGGATTCCGGTGCACGTGATAGCTCGCCGAGGGTGTAGATGCGCATGCGGCGCAGTCGCTCCTCGGCCGAGCGCCCGATGCCGCTCATGGCAGATACCGGCAGCGCGGCCAAAAAGCGCTGCTCGGTTCCGGGGCGCACGATGGTCAGCCCAAACGGCTTATCCCGCTCGCTTGCGATCTTTGCGACCGTCTTGTTGCAGCCCAGGCCAATGGAGCACGTCACTCCCAGCGCTGCCACGCGGTCGCTTATACGCCGCGCAACCAGCAGCGGGTCTTCGGGCGCAAAGCGACCCGGTGTGATATCGATAAAGGCTTCGTCGATGGATACGCGCTCAACGCGCGGAGTCTCGTCGGCGAGAATCGCCATGACCTGCGCGCTCACCTCGCGGTAGCGATCAAAGTGCCCGTGTGTCCAAATGGCCTGAGGACACAGACGCCGTGCCTCGGCCGAGGGCATGGCGGAGTGTACGCCAAAGCGACGCGCCTCGTAGGAACAAGTGGACACGACGCCGCGAGAATCGGCATCGCCACCCACGATGAGCGGCTTGCCACGCCACTCGGGGTGGTCGAGCATCTCCACGCTCGCAAAAAACGCATCGAGGTCCATCAGGCCCACCGCCGGACCCGTCCAGGGCGGCGGCGTGACGCCCGCAGCATCCTCATAACCGTATGTATGTTCGCGTCTTTTCATGGCATGAGTATACCGCGCAGCTCATGTGGGGTGCGTGGATGTGCTTGCAAATCGCGAATTCTTGTCTAAGATATGGATTTGCCTTCGACTACACCGAAGAAGTTGGTCTCACGGACTTCACCTGCCCGCGTCGATGGCGTATTATGTTCAACTGTTTGTTTGTAGTTGCAGCCTAAAGCTGCTTGGTTGGAGGAGTTTCCTTTGGCAGTCAAGATTCGCCTTGCTCGTCACGGCGCTAAGAAGCGTCCGTACTACCGTGTCGTCGTCGCCGATTCCCGCGCCCCGCGTGACGGTCGTATCATCGAGGAGGTTGGCCGCTACAACCCGATGACCGCCCCCAAGACTATTAACCTCGATCTCGAGAAGATCGCCGACTGGCAGTCCAAGGGCGCTCAGCTCACCGACGCTGTCGCCGCTCTGATCAAGGCCGCCAACGAGGGCGAGAAGACCGAGACCGTCGTCAAGAAGTCCAAGAAGCAGCTCGCCAAAGAGGCCGAGGCCGCTAAGGCTGCCGCTGAGGCCGCTGAGGGCGCCGAGGAGTAAATCGTGCCTGAGGTTGACGCTGCACAGCTCGAGGGTGAGGCAATGCTCTCAGATCGCATCGCCGATCTCGTCGAATATCTCGTTGTTCAGATCGTCGACGACCCGGATTCCGTGAGCCTCGAGGTCATCGATGGCGACGACGCTTCTACGATTGAGGTTTCGGTTGCCGAGGATGACGTCGCTAAGGTCATCGGCCGTCGTGGCCGTACTATCAAGGCCATCCGCACGCTCGCCCGTGCACTGGCCGCTCGCCTCGACACCGCTGTCGAGGTAGAGGTTCTGGGCTAGGACCTTGAGGTCCCAGTACAAAAACATCGCCCGTGTGGTCAAGCCGCACGGAAGGAAGGGGGAGGTCCTCGCGCAGCCGCTGCGGGGGCTTCCTTCTGTATTGGAGCCGGGTATGCGCGTCGCCCTGACGCCGCCGGCGCTCAAGCGCGACCGTTTTTGCACGGTCGTATCCGTCACCGATACGGGCGATGGCGATCTGGTCTCGTTTGAGGGCATTGACGACTTGACGGCCGCCGAGGGCATCACCGGATGCTATGTGCTGGCCAATCGTGACGACTTTGAGCTCGATTCGCTCGACGCGGCCTATACCGACCTGATGGGTCGCGAAGTGGTCGACGAGCGCTTAGGCTCGCTCGGCACGATTGTCGAGATCATGTCGACGCCCGCCAACGATGTTTGGGTTGTCGACGGAGATCGGTACGGCGAGGTGCTGATTCCCGTGATCGAGCAGGTTGTGCTCGATCTTCCCGACACAGGAACAATTTCCGTCCACGTTATGGACGGCTTGATCGATATGGACAAGTAGGGAGGTCAACATGCTAATCGAGACCCTTTCGGTCTTTCCCGAGATGTTTGAGCCCGTTATGTCCACGTCGATTTTGGGCCGTGCCCGCAAGGCCGGCCTTTTTGATTTTAAGGCGTATAACCTGCGCGACTGGACGCACGACCGTCATCGCACCGTCGATGACGAGCCGTACGGCGGCGGGCAGGGCATGCTCATGAAGGTCGAGCCTATTGCAGAGGCTATCGAGGCCATCAGCTCCGAGGGTCCCAAGCCCACCGTGGTGTTCTTCACCCCCTGTGGCGAGCCCTTTACGCAGCATGTGGCCGAGCGCCTGCTCAAAAGCGAGCGTCTGCTGTTTGTCTGCAGCCGCTACGAAGGCGTCGACGAGCGCGCGTATGCGTATGCCGACGAGCGTCTGTCGATCGGCGACTACGTGCTTACGGGTGGCGAGCTGCCCGCCATGGTCGTTGCCGATGCCGTCGTACGCCTCATTCCCGGCGCCCTTGGTGACGAGATGAGCAACGTCGATGAGTCGTTCTCGACGGCGGAGGACGGAGGCCTGCTCGAGTACGCGCAGTACACCCGCCCCGCCGAGTTCAACGGCAAAGGTGTGCCTCCGGTGCTCGTGAGCGGCGACCACGCTAAGGTCGATGCCTGGCGTCGCAAGAGTGCCATCGAGCGTACCTGTCGCTGGCGTCCCGATCTGATCGAGACGGCGCACCTTACGCCCCAGGAGCGTGCGTACGCGCAGGAGATCCTGGACGCTTCGTATTCGCAGAGCGAGGAGTGAGAATGGTTCCATCGCAGCATTCTGCCCTGAGGGGCGCCTTTGAGTGGGTTGCGGTCGCTGTAATCGCGCTCGCCGCCACCTTCTTGATTCGCTCGTTTGTGATCGAACCCTTTGTGGTGCCCACCGGCTCCATGGAGTCCACGATCGAGATTGGCGACCAGATCCTGGCGCAAAAGGTGAGTCTCGAGCTCGGCCAGCCCGTCAGCCAAGGCGACATCGTGGTATTCCACAACCCCGATGCCACCTCCGAGCATGATGTGCTGGTGAAGCGCGTCATTGCCACGGCCGGCCAGACCGTTGACCTGCAGGACGGCAAGGTCGTCGTCGACGGCCAGGTGCTCGACGAGGACTATACGACCGGCATGAGCTGGCCGCTTTCGGTCCAGGCGCCCGCCGCCCAGGTGAGCTATCCCTACACCGTCCCCGACGACTGTGTGTGGGTGATGGGCGACAACCGCGAGAACTCAGCCGACTCACGTTACTTTGGCCCGGTCGACCGTTCGGACCTGATCGCCGTTGCGCTCGTGCGTTACTGGCCGCTCAACCGTCTGGGCGCTATCGGCTAAAAACCGCTATAGTACAGTACCTAACCGTGTAATCGTTTCGACGAGGGGATATTAGAGGCATGAACGCTTCATCGCTTTCCTTCCAAGACATCATCCTGCGCCTCCAGCAGTACTGGGGCGAGCAGGGCTGCGTCATTATGCAGCCCTATGACTCCGAGGTCGGTGCCGGTACCTTCCATACCGCGACCACGCTGCGCTCGCTCGGTCCCGCCGAGTGGCGCACCTGCTATGCGCAGCCCTGCCGCCGTCCCGCCGACGGCCGCTACGGCGAGAACCCCAACCGCATGCAGCACTACTATCAGTTCCAGGTGCTCATCAAGCCCTCGCCGGTCAACGCCCAGGAGCTCTACCTGGGGTCTCTTGCCGCCATTGGCCTGGACCCCAACGACCATGACGTCCGCTTTGTCGAGGACGACTGGGAGAGCCCGACGCTCGGCGCCTGGGGCCTTGGCTGGGAGGTCTGGCTCAACGGCATGGAGGTTACGCAGTTCACGTACTTCCAGCAGGTGGGCGGTATCGAGGTCGACCCCGTGCCCGTCGAGATCACCTACGGTCTGGAGCGTATCGCCATGTACGCTCAGGGAGTCAACTCCGTCTACGACCTGGTGTGGAGCTATCTGCCCGACGGCACGCCCATGACCTACGGCGACGTGTTCTTGGAGAACGAGCGCGAGTTTAGCGCCTACAACTTTGAGGTCGCCAACGTCGAGATGATGCGTCAGAAGTTTGACGACTACGAGGCCGAGTGCCACTCCTGCCTGGAGCGCAAGCTTCCGCTGCCGGCGTACGACTGCGTCATGAAGTGCAGCCACGCCTTTAACCTGCTCGACGCCCGTGGCGCCCTGTCCGCGGTCGAGCGTGCCAACTACATCCTGCGCGTCCGCGCCGTCGCCAAGGCGTGCTGCGAGGCCTACATGGCCGAGGTCGCTGGAGTCAACGAGAATGCCGATCAGGAAGGCGAGGTGGCGTAAGCCATGGCAGACGCTAAGGATTTCCTGTTTGAGATCGGTACGGAGGAGATGCCCTCCGCGCCGCTGAACAATGCCGTCAAGCAGCTCGGTACCATGATTGCCAAGGGTTTGGACGATGCCGGCCTGGCCCACGGCGAGGTCCGTGTGATCTCGAGCCCGCGTCGCCTGGCTGCACTCGTGGCCAATGTCGCCACTGCGACCGACGAGGTCCACGAGGTTAAGCGCGGCCCCGCGGCAAATATCGCGTTCGACGCTGACGGTAACGCCACCAAGGCCGCCCAGGGCTTTGCCCGCAAGTGCGGTGTGGCTGCCGAGGACCTGATCCGTCGCGAGGACACCGACGGCCGCGAGTACGTCTTTGCCGAGAAGAACATTCCTTCCGCACCGGCTACGCCGATTCTGACCGCGCTATGCGAGAAGACCATCGCCGGTTTGCAGTGGCCCAACTACCGCTCTCAGCGCTGGGGTCACGAGCACGCGACCTTTGTTCGTCCGGTCCGTTGGATCTGTTGCCTTCTGGGCGAGGACGTTGTGCCCGTGTCGTTTGCCGACGTGACGAGTGGCAACACCACGCGTGGTCATCGCGTACTTGGCCCCGGTGACCATGTGGTCGCCAGCCCCGCTGTTTACGAGCAGGTGCTCGAGGACGCCGGCGTACTTTCTGCCGAGCGCCGTCGTGAGGCCATCCTTGCCGGTATCGCCGAGGTCGAGGCTGCGCGCCCCGGCTGCCACGTCGATACGCCCAAGAAGGTCTTTGAGGAGGTCATCAACCTCTGCGAGTGGCCGACGGTGCTCGTCGGTACCTTCGATGAGGAGTTCCTGAAGGTTCCGCACGAGATCATCTGCGAGTCCATGCTCACCAACCAGCGCTACTTCCCGATCTATGACGGCGAGGGCAAGCTGACGCGTGAGTTCGTGGTCGTATCGAACAGCAAGCCCGAGAACGCCGAGCGCGTGATCGACGGCAACGAGCGCGTCGTGCGCGCCCGTCTGGACGACGCCAAATTCTTCTACGAGGAGGACCTGAAGATCTCCCTCGACGAGTTCCGTGAGCGCCTGGCCAAGGTCGCCTTCCAGGAGAAGCTCGGCAGCGTGCTCGCCAAGTCCGAGCGTATTGAGCAGCTCGCGCTTGCGATTGCCCGTGAGGCACACCTGGGTGCTCACCTGGCAGCCGACGCCGGCCGTGCCGCGCACCTGTGCAAGGCCGACCTGGTGTCTAACGCCGTCGTTGAGTTCACGAGCCAGCAGGGCGTGATGGGCGGTTATTACGCGACCGCGATGGGGGAGAACGACGAGGTCGCCCATGCCATCCGCGATCACTATCGTCCCCGCTTTGCCGGCGACGAGCTGCCCGAGGGCACCGCTGGCTGCATCGTGGCCTGCGCCGACAAGCTCGATACCATCGCCGGCATCTTTGCCATCGGCGAGCCCCCGACCGGCTCTTCGGACCCCTACGCGCTGCGTCGTGCCGCCATCGGCATCATCAACATCCTGCGCGACCGTCTGCCGATCGATCCCACGTCGCTTATCGACTTTGCCCTTGAGCTCTATAGCGAGCAGGGCATCGAGTTCGACGCCGCCGAGGTCGCCCAGCAAGTTCGCGACTTCTTCCACGGCCGTCTGGTGAGCATGGCCCGCGACGAGAAGATTCCGGCCGATACCGTTGCTGCCGTCTCCGCGGTGCACATCATCGCACCGTCGGTCTTCTTCGCCCGCTGCGCCGCCCTCGACGAGGCCCGCAAGAACGACGCCGAGACCTTTGACAACCTGGCCACTGCCTATGCCCGCGCCGCGCACATCTCCAAGCCCGAGCTGGGCGCGGAGTACGACCGCAGCCTGATGGGCGAGGCTGAGCTCGCGCTTGCCGATGCCTCCGAGGCTGCCCAGACCGCTGTCGATACCGCCCTTGCTGCCGAGGACTACCCGGCCGCATTTGCCGCGCTCGCCGCTCTGCGCGCACCCATCGACCGCTTCTTCGACGAGGTTATGGTCATGGACAAGGACGAGCAGCTTCGCGATAATCGCCTTAAGCTGCTCAACCGCTTCGAGGCCGTTTTCTCCGGCATCGCCAACATCGGTGAGCTTGCCCGCAAAAAGTAAGCTAGCCTACGTGTAAGCGCAAAAGGAGCCCCGCATGGATTGCCCGGTCACCGCTCGTCCCACCGTTATCGTTATCTCCGACTCGCTCGGTGATACCGCTTGTGAGGTGGTGCTTGCGGCGTCCGGGCAATTTGATGAAGGGGCTTTTCGTGTTTTGCGCCTGCCCAAGGTGACCTCGGTGGAGCAGGTCAAGTCGTTTGTGGAACCGCGCGTCGATGCCGACCATCGCGATATCGCTGTGTTCCACACCATCGTCGACCCGGCGCTGCGCGCTCGCGTGCTCGACTACCTTGGCATGCTGCATATCCGCTCGGTCGACTTGATCGGCCCGACACTCGCCGTGCTTTCGTCGCTTATCGGCGTTGCGCCCAAGGGCGTTGCGGGCGTGATTCACAGGACCGATGACCGGTATTTCCACCGCATCGAGGCCATGGAGTATTTCGTTGAGCACGATGACGGGCGCGGGTGCGACGATCTGTCGGGTGCCGATATCGTGCTGTTGGGCGTATCGCGCACATCCAAGACGCCCCTTTCGATGTATTTGGCCTATCAGGGCTACAAAGTCGCCAATGTTCCGCTGGCACATGGTATGGAGCCGCCGAAGTCGATTTACGAGGTCGACCCGATGCGGCTGTTCGGCCTGATTTCGACCGTTGGCGTGATTTCCGAGATCCGCGATAGCCGCCTGGGCGATGATTACGCCCGTGCCGTTGCCGGCTCCTATGCCGAGCCCGAGAGCGTGCGCAGCGAGCTCGAGGAGGCCCGTGCCCTCATGAAGCGCCTGGGCTGCTTTGTAGTGCGCACCGACGGCAAGGCGATTGAGGAGAGCGCCTCCGAGATCATTGCCCACCTCGAAGAGATCCAGGAAGCTAAGGCCCGCCGTGCCGCCCGTCGCGCCCAACAAAGCTAGCTTATTTGGGTAGCTAAAAATGCCTGATATTGGTAAAGCGATTTAGCAAATTACTTACATCTGACCTGCGAGTTTATTGAAGTGGTATCTTCATAGGGTAACCACCTTTATCTACCGTTTGCCGCTCGTTTTAGCACGTTTACCAAACCGCGCATCCTCTTCTCACATCGGCATAAAACCCGCCGTATAGTTCCCTCACGGCCCGCATCTGGTGGGTCGATTCGTTACCACGGTCGTGTGCGAGAGCGCATGGAAGGGGAAGTATCGTGAGCGATTGCAAGAGGGTTTACCGCTTTGGCACCGACGCCCAGGGCACTTGCGTGACTGAGGGCGACAAGTCCATGAACTTTGTGCTTGGCGGCAAGGGCGCGAATCTTGCCGAGATGAGCCGTATCGGCCTGCCGGTGCCCGATGGCTTTACCATTACCTGCCAGACCTGCGTCGAGTATTCCGGTGCCGGCAACGTGTGGCCCGAAGGCGCACTCGATGAGATCGTTGCCGCCGAGGCAGACCTCGAGGCTCGCTGCGGCAAGAAACTCGGTGACGCCAACGACCCGCTGCTCGTATCGGTGCGCTCGGGCGCTCCGTTCTCCATGCCCGGTATGATGGACACGGTTCTCAACCTGGGCCTCAACGACGATTCCGTCCAGGGCCTTATCGCTCAGACGCAGAACCCGCGCTTTGCCTGGGACAGCTATCGTCGCTTTATCCAGATGTTCTCCAACGTCGTCATGGGCGTTGATGCCGATCTGTTCGAGAACGCCCTGACCCAGGCTCGTCTGGTCGCCGGCGTTCGCGTCGATTCCGAGCTTTCGGCTGAGGATCTTCAGGAACTCGTCGAGACCTTTAAGGGTATCTTCTCTGATAACGTCGAGGCCACTCTGTACCCCGAGCTCGAGGTCGCCGACGGCAAGCCCGTCTTCCCGCATGATCCGGAGCTCCAGCTGCGCCTTGCCATCCAAGCCGTTTTTGGCAGCTGGATGAACGAGCGCGCCTGCATCTACCGCAAGCAGCATGGTATCTCCGACGAGCTCGGTACCGCCGTCAACGTGCAGGCCATGGCTTTTGGTAACAAGGGTGAGACCTCTGCGACTGGCGTTGCCTTCACGCGCAACCCGGCCGATGGCACTAAAGAATTCTACGGCGACTTTCTGGTCAACGCCCAGGGCGAGGACGTCGTCGCCGGCATCCGCAACACCGAGCCCATCGCCGACCTCAAGACCACCCCGGGTCTTGAGTCCGCAGGCGAGGAACTCGAGCGCGTGTTCCTGACGCTCGAGGACCACTACCGCGATATGTGCGATATCGAGTTCACCATCGAGCAGGGCAAGCTCTGGATGCTCCAAACCCGTGTGGGCAAGCGTACCGCCACCGCCGCCCTGCGCATTGCCATCGAGATGGTTGAGGAGGGCCTCATCACCCGTGAGGAGGCCGTGAGCCGTATCGATCCCGCGCAGCTCGACCAGCTCCTGCACCCGCAGTTCGATTCCTCCAAGAAGTACGAGGCTCTGGCTTGCGGCCTCAACGCCAGCCCCGGCGCCGCCGTGGGCGAGGTCGTGTTCTCGAGCGATGACGCCGTCGCGCGCGCAAACGAGGGCCATAAGGTTATCTTGGTTCGGTGGGAGACCAACCCCGACGACCTGAAGGGCATGGTCGCCGCCGAGGGCATCCTGACCAGCCACGGTGGCAAGACGAGCCATGCCGCCGTTATCGCCCGCGGTATGGGTACGCCCTGCGTCTGCGGCGTTGAGCGCTTCCACATCGATGCCGCCGAGAAGGTCGTGCGCATCGAGGGCAGCGACCGCGTGCTGCACGAGGGCGACATCATCTCCATCGACGGCACCCAGGGTATCGTCGTCGACGGCGCGGTCGACCTGGTCTCGGCCGAGCTCACCGGCGATCTGGACACTATCCTGTCCTGGGCCGATGAGATTCGTCTGGACGAGACCTGTGGCCATGCCAACCATGTGCGCGTCAACGCCGACAATCCCGAGGATGCCGAGCTCGCACTCGAGTTTGGCGCCGAGGCTATTGGCCTGTGCCGCACCGAGCACATGTTCCTAGGCGACCGTAAGAACATCATCCAGAGCTTTATCCTGTCTGACGATGAGGCCGTGAAGCAGCAGGCCCTGGCCGACCTGCTCAAGGTTCAGACCGAGGACTTCCTGGCGATGTTCAAGACCATGTCCGGTCGCGATGTGGCCGTCCGCCTGCTCGATCCGCCGCTTCATGAGTTCCTGGATAATCCTCGCGACCTCGAGGTCGCCATCACCAAGAAGGAAGCCGCCGGCGCCAGCGAGGAAGAGCTTGCCGTCCTGCGCGCCCGCCTGCGTCGTATCGACGGCATGGTCGAGTCCAACCCGATGCTCGGCCTGCGCGGCGTTCGCCTGTCCGTCGTCTTTAGCGATCTGCCGCTCATGCAGGTTCGCGCCGTCGCCACGGCCGCTGCCCGCCTAATCAAGGAGGGCGTCGATCCGCGCCCCGAGATCATGGTTCCGCTCGTTTCCATCACGGCCGAGCATGTCCAGACCCGCGAGGTCATCGAGCGCGTGATCGCCGAGGTTTCCGTCGAAGAAGGCGTCGAGCTCAATATTCCCGTGGGCACGATGCTCGAGCTGCCGCGCGCCTGCATGGTCGCTGACGAGATCGCCCACCATGCCGACTTCTTCTGCTTTGGCACCAACGACCTCACCCAGACGACCTTCGGTTTCTCGCGTGACGACGCCGAGGCTAAGTTCATCCCGCTGTACATGCATAAGAAGATTCTGAAGGACAACCCCTTCGAGACCATCGATACGGCAGTACTCGAGCTGGTACGCATGGCCGTCGAGAAGGGCCGTGCCACCAACCCCGACATGCACTTTGGCGTGTGCGGTGAGCACGGCGGCGACCCCAAGTCCATCAAGGGCCTGTTTAACGTGGCCGACGTGGACTACGTGTCCTGCTCGCCCTACCGCGTGCCCCTCGCGCGCTTGGCTGCCGCCCAGGCCAAGCTCGAGGCCAAGCGTCCCGCCTAACGTTTTGGGCGTAGACGCCTAGTGTAGCCCCCCTTCATGCCGCCCGTCTCATTTGTGAGACGGGCGGTTATCATGTGCGGGTTTTGTCTTTTTGTCTGCGTAAAAAATTGTTCTTGCAGCAGAAACCCGCGCGTGTATACTCGAATACGTTTGTTCAACTACGTGCCGGCCATGGTGGTACGGCACCTCTAGAAGAGTAAGGAATTGCACATGGATTACATCCGCGCAATCGAGCGTCAGCAGATCCGCGAGGACATTCCTCAGGTTCGCGTCGCCGACAACGTCAAGGTTCACTACCGCATTAAGGAAGGCGACCGCGAGCGCATCCAGGTCTTCCAGGGCGACGTCATCCGCATGGCCGGCGCCGGTGCCCGCGAGACCTTCACCGTCCGCAAGATGTCCTTCGGTGTCGGTGTTGAGCGTACCTTCCCGCTTCACAGCCCCAAGATCGCCAAGCTCGAGGTCGTTCGTCATGGTCGCGTCCGTCGCGCCAAGCTGTACTACCTCCGCGACAAGGTGGGCAAGGCTGCTCGCATCCCCGAGAAGCGCTAAGAAGATCGCAGCGTCTGTCCACTCGTTTGGACACAAGGGTCACCTTCGGGTGGCCCTTCTTTTTATCTGATTTGCATGCAAGGAGGGCCTGGTATGGCCAACATGACGAGCTCGGTTTCGGCATCGCAGGTTGCCGGTGAGTTGGCGAGCGCCACGTTTGAGGAGATTCCCGCCCTCGTGGAGCATTATCGCGAGGACCCGCGCCAGCAGGTGATCAAGGCTTGCGAACGCGCCCTCAAACGCCATGCCAAAGAGCTTGCCGAGCGCGAGCGCGTCAATGACATGTACGAGCTTATGCATGAGCTTGGCGGCGATGGAGTGGTCGTTGGTGTCGACGAGGTGGGTCGCGGATCGGTGGCCGGTCCTTTGACGGTATGCGCTGTCTGCCTTCCTATGGAGCCGCGTGTCTGGGGCATCAACGATTCCAAAAAGCTCACGCCGGCGCGCCGCGAGTTGCTCTCAGTGAAGATTGCCGAGGTGGCGACGGCGATCGGTTTTTGCCATATCGCGCCTAAGGATATCGATGAGATGGGCATGGCCCGTGCTATCCGTACCGCCGTTGCGGGCGCCGTGGCCGATACGGGGCTCGAGCCCGATTGCGTGCTTATGGATGGCAACCCCTTGGGCGCCGTTCCTAACGAGCGCGATGTGGTGAAGGGCGATGCCAAGATCGCCTGCATCGCCGCGGCGTCCATCATGGCCAAGGTCACGCGTGACGAGATGATGGTCGAGTACGACGCCGAGTATCCCGAGTACCATCTGGCCGAGTCGAAGGGCTATGCGAGCCCCGAGCACATCGAGGCCATTCGCAAACATGGACTTTGTCCGCTGCACCGCGTGAGCTTTTGCGGAAACTTTCTGCAGACTGAGCGCCTTTTCTAGGCCAATTGTGGAGACATGGACCTCTGGGGTTTTATAAACCTGCTGGTAGCGGGCCGTATGCAACACCATTGTTGCGTACGGCCCGTTTTTTGACGGCATTTGGTCAGCTTTTGGTTTGCTTCCGGTACTTACCCGCATGAAAGGTGCCCTCATCATCGGGGCAATGCAGTGTGCGGGAAAGGAGACCCCATGAGTGCCGCAAGCAAAAAGAGCAAGACGCAGCAGCTCAAGGAGCGTTGGGAAAACGGCGAGCTCGACTCCGGGGCGATGACGCCCGAGTTTATCAAGGGACTCAGTCCCCGCGAGCTGGGCATGCTGGGCGAGCTGATCACCATCGACTACTTTAACGAGCGCGGCTACACCTTGCTGGAGCAGGGCTATCGTTGCACCGAGGGCGAGGCCGATCTGGTGCTGCTCGATGAGCTCGACGATGTCGTGGTGATGGCCGAGGTCAAGACCAGACGCGTTTCGCTGGATTGCACCACGCGGGTCTTTCCCGAGGAGGCCGTGGACGCCCAAAAGCAACGCCGCTACCGCCGCATCGCAAGTTGCTATCTCATGGAGCATTATCCGCTCAAGGCGATTCGCTTCGATGCTGTGGGTGTCACCATCCGCGGCGGGCATATCGCCGAGATCGAGCATCAGTACAACGCGTTCGATTGGCAGGTGTCGTGATGGCGTTCGAGACGTTTGCCGTTCACGCGGCCTGCATCCGCGGCGTCGAGGCGATTCACGTCACGGTCGAGGTCTCGCTTGCCGGTGGCGTTCCGGGCATCCAGATGCTCGGCATTCCGAGTATGGAGGTGATGGAGTCACGCGGTCGTATTCGCTGCGCGATGCGCTCCGCCGGGTTCGAGATCCCGCGCTCGGGCATTACCGTTAACCTGGCACCCGGCGATATCCGCAAGACCGGTAGCGGCTTTGACCTGCCCATCGCCATCGCGGTTCTAGCGGCCGATGAGCAGATTCCCCGTGACAACCTCGATCGCTGCCTTATCGCAGGTGAGCTTGGTCTGGACGGTACGGTGCTTCCCGTCAAGGGCGAGGTGGCGTTTCAGCTATTGGCTCGCGACATGGGGCTGTCTTTTATCGCCGGCAGGTCCGACCAGCATGTGCCACTCGCGGGCGTAGATTGCGGCTTTATCGACCATCTGTCTCAGCTTGCTCATGGCATGGGCGATGCCGCACGGCACTACTTGGATTCCGAGGGTGTCGAGGCGACCTTTGAGCCCGAGCTCGACTATGCAGACGTGCTGGGGCAGGAAGTCGCTAAACGCGGCATGGCGCTTGCGGCGGCAGGAGAACTCGGCTTGCTCATGATCGGGTCTCCGGGATCGGGCAAGACGATGCTCGCACGCCGTATGACCGGCATCCTGCCCGAGCTTTCCGTTGAGGATCAGCAGGAGGCACTGTGCATCCATTCGGTTTTGGGTGAGAACATTGATGGCTTGTTGGCGGGGCACCGCCCCTTCCGCAGTCCCCACCACAGTATTTCGACCGCAGGCCTTATCGGCGGCGGGCGCCCGGTGCACCCGGGTGAGATCAGCCTTGCTCATGGCGGCGTGCTCTTTTTGGACGAGCTTGCCGAGTTTCCCACTGGCGTGCTGCAGACGCTGCGTCAGCCCATCGAGCGCGGCTACGTGAGGATCGTACGCGTCGACGGGGCTTTTACCTTCCCGTCGCGCTTTCAGCTGCTGGCTGCGAGCAATCCCTGCCCCTGCGGCTTTTTGGGCGATCGCGAGGTGCCGTGTCGCTGCTCGGCGGCGATGGTCGAGCGCTATCGGTCTAAACTGCGCGTTCCTTTGGCCGACCGTATCGACATGATGATCGATGTGACCCGTCCCGACCCTCAAGTGATTATCGAGGGTGCGGAGGGCATGTCGTCGGCCGAGTTACGTGACTACGTTGTGCGCGGTCGCGCCTTTCGCGCTTGGCGCGAATCCCGCATGGACGATGCGGATGCCGAGGCCGAGGATGACGAGACTCGGTCCATTGACGGCGTCGTTTCGACCTTTGAGCTCGATGATGCGGCGGAGAAGTGTGTGCTCGGCCTGTCGAAGCGCACGCATCTCACAGGGCGTGGCATCGTGCGCCTTGTTCGCATTGCGCGCACGATCGCAGATGTCGCCGAGAGCGAGCAGGTGACGCAGGACCACGTGCTCGAGGCGGCGATGTACCAGGGAAGGAGGGACCAATGATGGCTGAGGGGACCTTCGAGCTGCATCCAGGTGACGCGTTGTATCCCGAGACCGTTTTGGAGCTTTCTGATGTACCTCAGACGCTCTATGTGCGCGGCAACCCCGAGGCGCTTTCGACGCCCGCGCTCTCCATCATCGGTGCGCGAAAGGCCTCGCCGTATGGTCTTGCCGTGGCAGAGCTTGCGGCGAAGGTGGCGGTTGAGGCGGGAGTGACGGTAGTTTCGGGCGGTGCAGTCGGTTGTGACCAGGCCTCGGGTTGGGCTGCGGTCAACGCCGGCGGCAAACACGTCGTGGTGCTGGGGACGGGCGCCGACGTGGTCTACCCGCGTTCGAGCGCGGGGCTTATTACGCGCACGCTCGATACGGGCGGCGCGGTCGTGTCGATCTCTCCGTGGGGCATGGGTCCGCGCAAGTTTGCCTTTCCGCGTCGCAATCGCGTGATCGCGGCCCTGTCGCAAGCCCTCTTTGTATCCGAGGCGGGTATGCCTTCCGGGACGTTTTCTACAGCCGAGGCTGCTATGGACTTGGGGCGCGAACTTCTTGCCGTGCCGGGGTCGATCCTATCGCCCGAGTCGCGTGGCACGAATTACCTCATTGCGAACGGTGCCTGCTGCATTGTCGACGAGGAGTCCATCGAGATGGCTATCTCTCGCATATACGGCACCCTGCGCTACTCGCGCCCCGATGCTCCCGGCATTGCCGACCTGAATCCAACACAGCAGACCGTGATGCATGCGCTCATCGCCTCTCCGCTCAAGGTCGACGACATCGCGGCGCTCGTCTCGCTCGATGCTGTCGGCGTACTCAAACTCTTGGGTTCGCTTGAATTCGAGGGCCTTATCGAGCGCATGATGGATGGAAGGTATGCGCCCTCCAAGTTTGCCCTTCACGCCCAGACACCCTTCGGTCACAATGGAAAACGTGTCAATTAGAAAGGTGTTTGCAGATGCAGTTCGATCAGGTGACGGTTATCGGTGGCGGTCTGGCGGGTTCGGAGTGCGCGATCCAGCTTGCAGACCGCGGGTTTGCCGTAAAGCTGTGCGAGATGCGCCCCCAGGTGAGCTCCCCGGCCCACCATACCGATCATCTGGCAGAGCTCGTCTGCTCCAATTCGTTTAAGTCGACCCGTCCGGATTCCGCGGCTGGTTTGCTGAAAGCTGAGCTTGAGCGCATGGGTTCAGTCCTGCTCGATTGCGCCCATCGCGCGGCTGTTCCCGCCGGCGGTGCCCTGGCGGTCGACCGCGTCAAGTTTTCCGAGCTTGTCGAGGCCGAGGTTGCCGCTCGTCCCAATATCGAGGTCGTGCACGGCGAGGTCACGCAGATTCCCGAGGGTCACGTGGTCATTGCCGCGGGCCCGCTGTGTTCACCGGCGCTGAGCGAAGAGGTCATGAAGCTCGTCGGTGGCGACGCCCTTGCGTTCTTCGATGCCGCGGCGCCGATCGTCGATGCCTCCACGCTCGATATGGACGTGCTGTTCTCGCAGTCGCGCTACGAGGAGCAGGGGAGCGGCGACTATCTCAACGCTCCGCTCAACAAGGAGGAGTACGAGGCCTTTATCGAGGCGCTTACCACGGCCGACCGCGTGGTGCTCAAAGACTTTGAGGGCGGCGATCTGTTCCAGGCCTGCCAGCCTGCCGAGGAAGTTGCGCGCACCGGCAAGGACGCCATTCGCTTTGGCGCCATGAAGCCCGTCGGCCTCACCGACCCGCGTACCGGACGTCGCCCCTGGGCGGCGATTCAGCTGCGTGCCGAGAACAAGGAGAAGACCGCCTATAACCTGGTGGGCTTCCAGACCAACTTGACCTTTGGCGAGCAGAAGCGCGTCTTCCATATGGTGCCGGGCCTGGAGAACGCTGAGTTCTTCCGCTACGGTGTCATGCACCGCAATACCTTTGTCGACGCCCCGCACGTGCTCGATGGCACCTTTGCCGTGCCCGGTACCGGCGTGCGTCTGGCCGGTCAGATCACCGGCACCGAGGGGTACATGGAAGCTGTGGCGACCGGTCTGCTCGCGGCGCTCAACACCTATGCCGAGGCTATCGGTGCCGCGGGCGTCGAGTTGCCCCGCGTGGGCGCCCTGGGTGCGCTCGTGGGCTATGCGACCGATCCTGCCACCGTGGGCTATCAGCCCATGCATGTCAACTTTGGCCTGGTGCCGCCGCTCGAGGATGGTAAGCGCCGCAGCAAGCGTGACCGCTACCAGGCCTATGCGGACCGTGCGCTCGAGGCCCTCGATGCCTACTTGGCCACGCGTTCCGACTTGTTTGGAGGCGACCGGTCATAGCCTTTGACCTGTACGACGCCGTCGACTCGTTTATCGCCTATATCGCACGCGTCGAGGGGCTTTCTCCCAACACGGTGACTGCCTATGGCTCGAGGCTGGAGCGCTTCGCTGCCTGGTGCGAGCGCGAGGATATCGACGCTCGCGCTGCCGACGTGCGGACCGTTCGCTCCTATTTGGCCGAGCTTTCGCGTGAGCAGGTGGCTCCCCGAACGCTTGCGGCGCATCTGTCTGCCATTCGCTCGCTCTATCGGTGGATGGCTGCCGAGGGGATTGTCGAGGGTGATGCGGTCTCGGCTATCGCATCGCCCAAGCTGCCGCGCGACCTGCCGGGCGTCCTTACGACTCAGCAGGTCGAGGCACTGCTCAAGACGCCTGATACCTCGACGCCCGCGGGACTGCGCGATGCGGCAATGCTCGAGTTGCTCTATGCATCTGGCGCCCGTATCTCTGAGCTCGCAGCACTCAATGTGGAGTCCATCGCTTGGTCCGAACGCACGCTGCGCCTGTGGGGCAAGGGGAGCAAAGAACGTATTGTCCCTCTGTATCGTCGTGCGCTCGAGGTGACTCGTCTCTATATTGAGGAGGGGAGGCCGGAGTTGCTCGCTCAGGCAAAGCGCCGTGACCCCGCTACCGGGCCGCATCCGCTGCTTATATCGGCGCGCGGCAATCGCATGAGTGCCGCCATGCTCAGGCGGCGGTTCCATATGCTGGCGACGCTCGCCGGCATTCCGGCCGACATTGCCCCGCATGCGATGCGCCATACCTTTGCGACCGACTTGCTCGAGGGCGGTGCGGACCTGCGCTCGGTTCAAGAGCTGCTGGGTCATGCGAGCCTGTCCACGACGCAGATTTACACGCACCTCACGCCCGATCGGCTCAAACGTGCCGTGGCTCAAGCCCATCCCCGCGGCGAATAGTGGCTGGGACGTCCCGCGCCGCACTCAGGTGTGTGGTTTTGATTGCGGGTTGGCAGGAAGATGCATTCCTGCTATCATTCATCGGGTTGCTTCACGGCAACATGTTTTTATCACGCACGTGCGGCTACTTCATACCGTGGTGCCCGGGCTTTGGTAGCACATGTCCGGGTTGGTTTTGGAGGATGACCCCGCGCGGAGGCAAACCACAGGAGGTTTAACATGGCTACCAAGATTAATATCCGCACCCTGCTCGAGGCCGGCTGCCACTTCGGTCACCAGACCCGTCGCTGGAACCCCAAGATGAAGCCGTTCATCTTCGGTGAGCGCAACGGCATCTACATCCTCGACCTCAAGCAGACTATCCTCGACGCCGACCAGGCCTACACCTTCGTCAAGAACGTCGCCAAGGGTGGCAACGTGCTGTTCGTCGGCACCAAGAAGCAGGCTCAGGAGGCCGTCAAGAACGCTGCTGAGCGCGCCAACATGCCTTACATCAACCAGCGTTGGCTCGGCGGTATGCTGACCAACTTCGTCACCATCCGCTCCCGCATCAACCGCATGGAGGAGCTCGAGGCCATGGTCGAGGACGGCCGCATGGCTGTTCTGCCCAAGAAGGAGCAGGCTGTTCTCGGCAAGGAGCTCACCAAGCTCCAGACCAACCTCGGTGGCGCCCGCGACATGAAGGGTCTGCCCCAGGCTCTCTTCGTCATCGACACCAAGCGCGAGGAGAACGCCATCAAGGAGGCTCAGCGCCTGAACATCCCCGTCGTCGCTCTGATTGACACCAACTCCGATCCCGACGAGGTCGAGTACGGCATCCCCTGCAACGATGACGCTATCTCCGCTGTCACCCTTATGTGCGAGCTCATGGCTGACGCCTGCCTCGCTGGCTCCGGCAAGGAGCAGGTCTCCGAGGCCGAGATGGCCGCTGAGCCCAAGGCCGAGTAAATCAGTCTTAGTTAATTCTTTTTCATCTCTTTGAAAGGAACCACAATGGCCCAGATTACCGCCGCTATGGTCAAGCAGCTCCGCGAGATGACCGACTCCCCGATGATGGAGTGCAAGAAGGCTCTCGTCGAGGCAGACGGCGACATGGACGCCGCTGTCGACGTTCTGCGTAAGAACGGCCTTGCCAAGGCTGCCAAGAAGGCTGGCCGTGAGACCAACGAGGGCGCTGTCGCCGCGTTCGTCTCCGAGGATGGCAAGACCGGCGCTCTGCTTGAGCTCTCCTGCGAGACCGACTTCGTTGGCTCTAACGCCAAGTTCACCGGCTTTGCTTCCAAGGTCGCTGAGGTTGTCGCTACCACCGAGCCTGCTGACGTCGACGCTCTGCTCGAGAAGCCGATGGGCGAGGAGACCGTTTCCTCCGAGCTCACCGAGATGATTCACATCATGGGCGAGAACATGAAGATCTCCCGCTTCGCTGCCCGCAAGGCTGAGAACGGCGCGCTCGCTTCTTACATCCACATGGGTGGTAAGATCGGCGTCCTCGTCGAGTTCGCCTTCGAGAAGGCTGAGACCGCTCAGGCTGAATCCTTCAAGACCTTCGCTCACGACGTTGCCCTTCAGGTTGCCGCCGTCGCCCCGATCTGCGCTACCCGCGATCAGGTTCCGGCCGAGACCGTCGAGCACGAGAAGCAGATCTACATGGCTCAGGCTGCCGAGTCCGGTAAGCCCGAGGCTATCCAGGAGAAGATGGCTGTCGGCCGTCTGGAGAAGTTCTACAAGCAGTCCGTGCTCACCGAGCAGGAGTTCATCAAGGACAGCTCCCTCACCATCAAGAAGTACGCTGAGCAGGTCTCCAAGGAGCTCGGCGACACCATTACCGTCGTTGCCTTTGACCGTCTGGTCCGTGGCGAGTAAATAAGCTCTTGTAGCTGGTAATGAGCAGGCTGTGGGTTTTACTCACAGCCTGCTTTTTCATGGCTCTTCTTAGAGCCTTTGATAGAATGTTGAGAGTTCAATCTAAAGGAGGATCGCTTTGTCCGACATCCGATATAAACGCGTGCTTCTTAAGCTTTCCGGCGAAGCGCTGATGGGCGACGGCCAATATGGCATCGACCCCAAGGTTACCGACCATCTTGCTAAGCAGGTCAAGGAGCTGCTCGCCGTTGGCCATGAGGTCGGCGTCGTTGTCGGCGGCGGCAATATTTTCCGCGGCATGGTAGGCGCTGCCGGTGGCATGGAGCGTGCTCAGGCCGACTACATGGGCATGCTGGCAACCGTTATGAACGCGCTCGCCCTGCAGGATGCCTTCGAGCATAACGATGTTCCCTGCCGCGTGATGAGCGCTATCCAGATGAACGAGATCTGCGAGCCCTATATTCGCCGTCGCGCCATCAACCACCTTTCCAAGGGCAACGTCGTTATTTTTGCCGCCGGTTCGGGCAATCCGTACTTTACGACCGACACCGCCGCGGCTCTTCGTGCGTGTGAGATCGGCGCCGAGATTCTGATTAAAGCCACCAAGGTTGACGGCATCTACGATAAGGATCCCGTCAAGTGCGCTGATGCCGTCCGTTTTGACAAGATTACCTATCACGAGGTTCTCGTCCGCGGTCTGCAGGTTATGGATTCCACGGCTACGGCACTGTGCCAGGACAACCGTATGCCGATTTTGGTCCTCAACATCGATGGCGAGGACACCGTCAAGCGCGCGCTTTCGGGTGAGCCCGTCGGCACGCTCGTCTATCAGGAGGATTAAGCATGGCAGAGAACATCACCGCCCATATGGACAAGTCGCTCGAGTCCCTCAAGCATAACTTCTCCAAGGTCCGTACCGGCCGCGCCAATGCCAACATTCTGTCCGACATCACCGTCGATTATTACGGTGTTCCCACGCCGGTCACGCAGGTTGCCGCCGTCAAGACCCCCGAGGCCCACATGCTGCTCATCGAGCCGTGGGACAAGGCACTCATCAATGCTATCGTCAAGGCCATCGGCGCTTCCGATCTGGGTATTACCCCCAACTCCGATGGCACCGTCGTTCGTCTTCCGTTCCCGGCTCCCACTGAGGAGCGCCGTCGCGAGCTCGTCAAGGAGTGCCGCGAGTACGCCGAGCAGGCCAAGGTGTCTATCCGTAACATCCGTCGCGACTTCAACAACAAGCTCGAGCGCGATGAGGAGCTCACCGAGGACGATGTCCGTCGCGAGCAGGCCAAGGTCCAGAAGCACACTGATGAGTATGTCGCCAAGGTCGAGGAGCTTCTGAAGGAAAAAGAAGCCGAGGTCATGGAGATCTAAGGTGCAATACGACGAGCATAAACTGGTCGAGTACTTTGCCGACGCCCCTGCGGGCGTCGGTTTTTCCGACCTTGACCTCAATAACATTCCGCACCATATCTCGTGCATCATGGACGGTAACGGTCGTTGGGCCACGTCGCGCGGTCTTGCACGCACCGAGGGCCACAAGGCGGG
>OCHL01000340.1_pt1 | contig 49076 bp, 47 predicted proteins | sample 1538421 | NCBI WGS metagenome assembly OCHL01 (sample SAMN04571690, study PRJEB22368) | human gut metagenome | biome: human gut; material: stool | host: Homo sapiens | place: Luxembourg | collected 2012-06-01 | reverse complement strand
TGCGCGCCATGGACATCGAGTGCACCCCCTACGCCATGGCCTACTGCTATGTGACGCCCAGCCGCGCGGTACTGTTCATCAACACCGCCCGCGTCACCCCGGAAGCCAAGGCGGAGCTGGAAGCCAACGGCATCACCCTGGCCGAGTACGACGATGTGCTCCCCTTCCTCGCCACCGAGACCGAGCCGCAGACCGTGCTGGCCGAAGCCGCCACCGTGAACTATGCGGTGTATCAGGTGCTGGAAAAGAACCCCGCCCTCACCGTGAAGGACGGCACCGACCCGCTGCTGCTGATGAAGGGCGTGAAGAACGACACCGAGCTTGCCCACATCCGGGAAGCCCACATCCGCGACGCCGTGGCCATGGTGCGGTTCCAGATCGAGCTGGAAAGCCGTCTTGCCGCCGGGGAAACGCTGACTGAGCTGACCGTGGACGAAATTCTGCACAAGTACCGCAGCAATACGGACAAGTTTATCGTGGAGAGCTTTGGCACCATTGCGGCCTACGGCGGCAACGCGGCCATGATGCACTACCACGCCACCCCGGAAGACCACGCCGTGCTGCAGCCGAAGGGCTTTCTGCTGGTGGACAGCGGTGCCACCTACATGGACGGCACCACCGACATCACCCGCACCTACCCGCTGGGCGAGCTGACCGAGGATGAGAAGCGGTTCTACACCTGGACCCTGCAGAGCCACATCGACCTTGCCAAGGCCGTCTGGCTGGATTACTGCGAGTGCAAGATGATCGACACCATCGCCCGCGAACCGCTGTGGCGGCACCTCATCAACTACCGCTGCGGCACCGGCCACAGCGTCAGCTTCGTGGGCAATGTCCACGAAGGCCCCCACAGCCTGCGGGGTACGAACTCGGTGGTCATGCGCCCGGGCATGGTGGTCACCGATGAGCCCGGCGTCTACGAGACCGATCTCGTGGGCATCCGCATCGAGAACGAGCTGGTGTGCGTGCACAAGACCGACAACCAGTACGGCACCTTCCTGGGCTTTGAGCCGCTGATGTTCGTGCCCATTGCCACCTCGCCCATTCTGCCCGGCGTGCTGGACAGGGACGAGATCGCCTGGCTGAACGACTACCACCGCCAGGTGTTCGCAAAGCTGGCCCCGCACCTGAACGATGCGGAGCGGGTCTGGCTGGCGGAGAAGTGTGCCGCCATCGGCTGCTGAGAAAGCGCAAAAAACACCCGGAGCCGTGCAGGAGCCAGAGCGGCTCTCGGCGGCAGCCGGGTGCTTTTTATAGGGTCACAGCTTGCAGCAGTGCGTCTGTGGGGTGTCCAGCGGCGGAAGAGTGAACTCGTTCTCGCCAAAGGGCGAACGCAGGATGGCACCCCGCAGCTCGGCGGAAAGGCCTGCCTCGGCACAGAGGGTGCGGTACAGCTGCATTGCCCGCCGCCGCACCGCAAGGATGTCGGCAGTGCTCACCCGGGTGTGGGAGACGCTCTGGGGGTTCTGCAGGTAGTGGTAGCCGATGTCCGGGATGGAAACGACGGTGCGCACGAAGTGCAGGTATTCCAGGTTGAACAGCTGGTCTTCCGCGAACAGCACCTGCGGGATGCGCACGCCGTGGGCTTCCAGCACATCCCGGCGGTAGAGCTTGTTCCACAGCACCCCGTAGAAAAAGGTGTTGGGCTTTTGGAGCAGCTGCCGGAGGTAGTCCGGCTGGGCATAGACCCCGGCGGGCAGGAAGCCGTAGGCCCGGGTGCAGGGCGGATTGCGCTTGAGCACCACGGTCACCGCCTTTTCCCAGGGGCGGGTGTGCTCCACAAAGTGCTCCGGGTAGACCATCCAGAACGGCGCGACCACCAGCTCTGCCTGGTGCTGCTCGGCGGCGGTGACCAGCTTTTCGGTAAAATCCGGGGCCAGCCAGTCGTCACAGTCCACGAACTGGATGTACTTGCTGTGGGCCAGGCGGATGCCCCGGTTTCGGGTATCGGCCGCGCCGGTATTGGGTTTGTCGATCACGGCGATGCGGTGGTCTTGGGCGGCAAGGCGGGCGCAGACGGCAGCGGTGTCGTCGGTGGAGCCGTCGTTCAGCAGTAAAATTTCGATGCTTTTATAAGTCTGGGAGCAGAGGCTTTCCACACAGCGGGTGATGCAGCCCGCGGCGTTATACATGGGCACAAGGATGCTCACGAGAGGAAACTCCATAAAAACTCCTTTCGACGTCAGCGCAGGCTTTTGGTGCGGGCAACGGTATCGGCCAGCTTCTGCACCGGGCCGCTGGGCAGGGTGCTCTCGAACAGGCTGAGGTAGATGCCCCGCAGACGGGTGCGGTATTTTTCATACAGGCCCATTTCCCGGCACATCTGGCTGTAGATGCCGTACATGCGTTTCCGGTGCTCCAGCATGGCGCGGAGGGTGACCTGGGTGTGGCAGACGCTTTGCGGGTTCTGCACATAGCAGTAGCAGGGCTGCGCAAGAGAGACGAAGGCCCCTTCGGCGTGGTGCAGGTAGGCGGCGTTGAACTGCTGATCCTCAGTGAAAGCCATGGCCGGGAAGCGCACCCCATGGGCGGCGATGACGTCCCGGCGGAACAGCTTGTTCCACACCACGGTGAAGTAAAAGCTGGCGGGCTGGCCGATGACCCACCACAGATAGTCGGCTTTTGTGTAGACCCCGGCGGGCAGCAGGCTGTATTCCCGGGTGTCATAGCCGCTGCCGTGAGGGATCATCATCCGGTAAGGGGCCAGCACCAGCGCGGCCTTGTGCCGCCGGGCGGCGGAAACGAGGCGCTCGGTGCAGCCGGGCAGCAGGTAGTCGTCGCTGTCGGCAAACTGGATGTATTCGCCCCTGGCAAGGGCCAGCCCCTGGTTGCGGGTGTCCGAAGCGCCGGAGTTGGGCTTGTCGATGAGGCGGATGCGGGCATCCGCGGCCGCCAGCTCCCGGCAGACGGCCAGGGTGTCGTCCTTCGAGCCGTCATTGAGCAAAAGGATCTCCAGGTTCGGGTAGGACTGGCCGCAGATGCTTTCCACGCAGCGGCGGATGGTGTTCTGCGCGTTGTACATGGGCACGATCACACTGACGAGGGGCTGTTCCATAAAAAGCGTCTCCTTTGCGGGAAAATGGGGGAAGAATTATCCTTATGATACACGCCCTGCCGCCAAAAAGCAAGCGCGGCGGGCCGAGAACGGAGGAAGCAGGAATGATCTTTCACATCGCGGTCTGCAGCCCGGATGCTGGGCTGCGCAGCGGGCTGGAGCGGCAGTGCATGGAATACTTTGCCCGCCGGGCGGATGCGTGCATCGTGCAGCAGCTGCCGGATGCCGCTACCCTCCTGCAGCGGGACACTGCCGGGGACCGCTATGAGCTGTACCTCATCGAGCTGGTGGCGGTGGCCTCGCCCGAGGGGCTGGCGGCGGCGGCCGAGCTGCGCCGCCGGGGCCGCCGGGCACCGCTGGCCTTCGTGGCCCGCACCCCGGCCCACGCCTACAGCGCCTTCCGGGTGGACGCGATGCAGTATCTGCTGCTGCCGGTGCACCAGCAGGAGCTTTCCGCCCTGCTGGACCGCGCCGCCGAACCGGAGTACGGCCCGGCCCTGACGGTGAACACGGCCGAGGGGCTGCGGGTGCTGGCCTATGCCGAGATCGAATATCTGGAGTGCACCCACCACATCGTCCACTTCCACCTGCTCAGCGGCGAGGACGTGACCTCCCTTTCGCTGCGGGTGCCTTTTTCGGCGGTGGCGGGGCCGCTGCTGGCGGACGGCCGCTTCCTGCAGCCCCACCGCTCCTATGTGGTCAGCCTGGCCGCCGTGCGGCTGCTGAGCGCCGGAGAATTGCAGATGACCAGCGGCGCGCGGGTGCCCATCCCCCGCGGGCGGGAAGGCGCCGTGCGGGAAGCCATCCGCGCCTGGTACCGCTGAGGAACACAGCAAAAAAGAGCCGCTTCGGGCGGCTCTTTTTTCGTGTGCGAAGGTGGTTTATTCAGGTTTTGGGTCCAGCTTTTTCCTGCGGGAGGCCCGGGCCGGTTTTGCCGGGCGGCTGGCGGCGTCTGTCTCCTGGACGGGCACCGAGGAGGCGTCCAGCCCGGTCAGGCTGCCCCAGTAGGATGCGGCGTCGTCGATGGCGCGCTGCAGCAGGCTGGAGGGCGAAACGTTCTCGGAAAAAGCCACCAGCGACTTGTACAGCCGGGGCTGTGCTTCGTCGTAGATGCCCAGCTTTGTGAACAGCTCTTTGTAATAGCGCAGCATCTGCAGCTTGTTCTGCATCACGGTGCCGGCGGTGAGTTGGGTGTGGCAGATGCCCTGGGGGTTCTGGATGTAATAATAGCCGGGGGTGTCGATGGAAGCAATGACCTTGGCGTATTGCAGGTAGCGCACATTGAACTGCTGATCCTCGGCGTAGAGCAGGTCGTTGGTGAACCAGAGGTCCACGGCTTCCAGCAGCTGGCGGCGGTAGAGCTTGTTCCACACCACGTTGAAGTAGAAGGTGGCGGGCTTTTCGATCAGCTGCATCGCGTAGGCGCGCTGGTCGTAGACCCCGGCGGGCAGAAAGCCGTATTGGCGCACCTTATAGCCGCGGCGGTCGGTGACGGAGGGGTCCTCCAGGAAAAGCTTTGCGTCCGGGGCCAGTTTTTCCCCTTCGCCGGGGTTCACCATCTCCGGCGGCAGGGCCATCCAGTAGGGCGAGATGACAAGGTCGGCGCTGTTGGCCTCGGCCGCGCGGACCATATTCTCCGTAAAATCGGGCTCCAGCAGGTCGTCGCTGTCCACGAACTGGACGTACTTGCCTTTGGCCACCTTCATGCCATCGTTGCGGGTCATGGAAAGCCCGGCATTGGGCTTGTCGATCAGGGTGATGCGGGGGTCTTTGCGGCGGAACTGCTCGCAGATGGCAAGGCTGCCGTCTGTGGAGCCGTCGTTCAGCACGATGACTTCGATCTCTTTCCAGGTCTGCGCAAGGACACTTTCCAGACACCGGGCAACACTATTCTGCACGTTATACACAGGCACGATAATGCTGACGAGCGGATTGTTCATGACAAGGGGTCTCCTATTCCTTCTCTGTTCTCGATCAAGATACGATCGGCTGTATCAGAATCGCGCGGAATGCGCGTTTTGTTCATAAAATGGAAACTTTTGATAATAGAATCGTCTGATTTATATTATCATACACTTTTCGCCTGTAAAAAGCAAGCAAAATAAAAGGCAAGAAAGAACCGCACAAGGCAGTTCCTCCGGCGGCAGAAAACGCGGCGGCGCGGTTCACGCGCGGGTCCAGTCCAGCGCGCTCCATGCGGGCAGGAACTGGTCACACACCCGGCGCATCTGTGCTTCGTCGGCGGCAGAGGCCGGGTCTGCGATGCCGATGACGTAATACCCGGCTTTTTGGGCGGTGGAGGCGGCGTAAATGGCGTCCTCGCACACGGCGCAGGCGGCAGGGTCTGCTCCGCCCAGCCGCTCCATGCACTGGGCGAACACCTCCGGGCGGCTCTTGTGCAGCGCACCCTGGGCTTCCACGATGAACTCAAAATCGTCCAGCACGCCCAGCCTCCTCAGCACCGTGCGGCACTGGTCGGCCCAGGTGTTGGAACAAAGGCAGATGCGGGCCCCTTCGGCCCTGAGCCGGGCCAGCATCTCCCGCACGCCGGGTTTCAGCTCCACGGTCTCGTACAGCTCGGCAATGACCTCGCGCATCACGCCGTAGTATTCATCTTCGCTCAGCGGCAGGTCATACTCCCGGATGAGGTACTGCGCGCCCTCTTGCATCCCCATGGTGAGCAGGGCCGAGCGCAGGTTTTCCTTCGGGGTGCGGCCGTAGCGGCGCAGCAGAGCGTCGGGTGCGCCCTCCCACACCACGCCCATGCTGTCGGTGAGGGTGCCGTCCATATCAAAGATCCATTGCCTGCAGTGCATGAGAATGCCTCCTTGTAAAATATCTCACTAAGTATATCATGTTTCTTAGCCGGGAGAAAGCCGTTTATTTACAAAAACCGGGAGAATTTTTGCGGGAAATATGCTATAATCGAACAAAACAGCAGGCATCGACAGAGGAGGCGGAGACCATGGAACAACGGCAGAAAGCGCTGGTGCTGGCAGGCGGCGGTGCCCGGGGCAGCTATCAGGTGGGCGTGTGGCGCGCATTGATGGAGCTGGACTGGCACCCGCAGATCATCACCGGCACGAGCGTCGGCAGCCTGAACGGGGCGATGTTCGTGCTGGACCTGTACGAGACGGCCCGGGACATGTGGCTGACCATCCGCAGCCGGGACGTGATGGAGCTGCCGGACGAGGGTGCCGACCTCTCGGCCCTGCACCAGTTCCTGCGCAGCGTGGTCAAGGCCGGCGGCATGGATGTTTCCCCGCTGGAAGACATCGTGGAGCGGGTGCTGGACGAGGACGCCCTGCGGGCTGCAGACATCCGGTTTGGTCTGGTCACGGTGGAGCAGCGGGGGCTGAAGGCCCGGGAGCTGACGCTGGACCAGATCCCCAAAGGGCGGGTAAAGGATTATCTGATGGCCTCTGCCGCCTGCTTCCCCGCTTTGCGGGCGCGGGACATCGACGGCAAAAAGTTTCTGGACGGCGGCTACAGCGACAACATGCCCACCGGCCTTGCCAAGAAGATGGGCGCGGAAGAACTGGTGTGCGTGGACCTGGAGGGTGTGGGCATCACCCGCCCGAACCTGACCGGCCTGCCCACCGTGATGGTGCGCAGCTACTGGGAGCTGGGCGATATCCTCCACTTTGACCCGGACACCGCCCGCCGCAACATGGAGCTGGGCTATTACGATACCCGCCGCGCCATGGGGTATCTGCGAGGCTGTGCGTATGCGGTTTCCACCAGCGCGGAGAGCTGTGAGGATGCCGCCGCCTTTGCGTGGAAATTCCAGCAGGTGCAGAAGGCGGTGCGGGAAAAGTACCCCGTCACCCTGACGGCAGATGCGGCCCTTCTGCTGGCCAAGATGAAGGACGCGGACCTTGCCCCGCTGGAAGCGGCGGCCGAGGACGCGGGCGTGGACCCGACAAAATTCTACACGACCCACACGCTGGCAGATGCATTCCTCGCTACCTGCGATCAGGCGCGGATGCAGAGCTTTGCGCCGCTGTTCGAGGGCAGCGCGGATGCTGCCCGTGCGGCACTGGCAGCGCTGGTGCCCAATACCTTTTTGCAGGCGCTGGTCTGGTACACCCTGACCGCGCCGGAGAAAACGCCCATTCTGCCGGAGGTGACAGACGATGAAGGTGTATAAGGGAGCTTCGGCTTCGCCGGGCCTGGTGCTGGGCCAGGTGAGCCGGCTGGAACATCATGTGGAAACGGCCACGGCCGGGCCCTTCAACCCCGCGCGGGAGCTGCGGCTGCTCACCGACGCCATCCACACCGCCCAGAGCGAGCTGGAGTCCATGGCGGACCGGGCCGCGCCCACCGAGCAGACCATCTTCCAGTTCCAGAGCATGATGCTGGACGACGAGGGCATGATGAACGAGGTGCGTTTCTGCATCAATGCGGGCATCGGCGCGGCGGCGGCCATGAACCAGGTGGGCCAGCGCTATGCCGACCAGCTGGCCAACATGAAGGATAACCCCTACATGCAGCTGCGCAGCGTGGATATTCTGGATGCCACCCGCCGGGTCATCAATATCCTCACGAACCGCCCCCGCATGTGGCTGGCGCTGGACCACCCGGTGATCCTTGCCGCCGACCGGCTCATGCCCACCGACCTGTTCAGCGTGCCCTCCGGCATGATCCTGGGCATCATCACGGCCGAAGGCAGCGGCCAGAGCCACGCCGCCATCATTGCCCGGGCAATGAACATCCCGGGCCTTGTGCAGGTGGGGCGGGATTTTCTGGACGACTGCGACGGACGCACCGTCATTCTGGACGCCACCAAGGGCGAGTGCACCCTGGACCCGGACGCCGTCGTCCGCCAGCAGGCGGAGACCCGCATCTGTGAGCTGCAGCGCGAAAACGCCGAGATGCAGCGGCTGAGCGCTCTGCCCAACTGCACGAAGAACGGCCAGCCCTTTGAACTGCTGGCCAACTGCTTCGGCCCCGAGGACATCGACACGGCCATGCAGTCCGGTGCCCGGGGCGTGGGCCTGCTGCGCAGCAGCTATATGATGCTGCCGGGCCGCATCCTGGATGAGCAGGAGCAGTATTTCTTCTACTGCTCCTGCCTTGCTGCCGCCAAGGGATGCCCGGTAACGGTGCGCACCTTTGATTTTGGGGCCGACCGCACCATGGCCGACGCCTATCAGGGCCTGCAGTCCTCGAAGCTGGGCCTGCGAGGCATCCGCAACAGTCTGCGCCAGCCCCGCCAGTTCGAGACGCAGATCTGTGCACTGCTGCGTGCGGCCGCCCGCGGCCCGCTGCGGGTGATGTTCCCCATGGTGACGAATGTGGAGGACTGGGACGCAGCCATGCGTGTGGTGGAGCGCTGCCGCGAACACCTGCGGGAGCGCGGCGTAGCGTTCAACGAAGATACCAAGTTCGGCGTGATGCTCAGCGTGCCCGCTGCCTGCCTGACCGCTGAGGAATTTGTAGAGCACGGGGTCGATTTTCTTGTGATCGGCACCAACGACCTGACCCAGTACACCCACGCGGCAGACCGGGAGCTGGCCAGCGCGGAGCACTACTACCGCCCGGCCAGCAAGGCCATGAAAAAGCTCATCACCATGGTGATGGATGTCGCAAAGGTGCGCAATGTGCCGGTGACCATCTGCGGCCTGGCCGTAGGCAACCCGGTCAATACGGTGCGGTATCTGCAGCTGGGCCTGCGCAGCTTTTCGGTGAGCCCGCAGAACCTGCTGGGCACCAAAAAGGCTTTGCTGGAAGCGGAGACGTGATCTTATAACCCTCTCAGGCGCTGACGCGCCAGCTCCCCCGAAAGGGGGAGCTGGCATCGCGCAGCGATGACTGAGAGGGTTTTGCGCATAAAAACAAAGGCATCTGCATGGTTTCAGTGGAACCGGTGCAGATGCCTTTTGCATTCTATAAAAGAAAATTACTCTAAGTTCCCCGTCAGGGTCATCACCGAGGCCAGCACGGCCAGCGGCGCGGTCTCGCACCGCAGGATGCGGGGGCCAAGGCCCACCGTCTTTGCACCGGCCTTTGCGGCCATCTCGGCTTCCTCGGCGGCAAAGCCTCCCTCGGCACCAGTCACGATGGCGATTTTCAGTTTTTCGCCGTTGGCAGGCGCGGTCTCTGCCAGCAGCTGGCGCAGGGGCGCGCCGCCGCACTCATAGCAGAACAGCACAAGGTCGTACTGTGCAAAGGTGCGGCACACGGCCCCGAAGTTCGGCAGCGGCAGGGCTACATCCGGCAGCACGCCCCGGCCGCACTGCTTGGCGGCTTCCAGCGCGATGCGGTTGTAGCGCTCGTTCTTCTGCTCCTCTTTTTTGGGGGCGGCCACGCAGTAGCGGCTGAAAAACGGCACCACATGGGCAGCGCCCAGCTCCACGCCGTGCTTGATGATCTGTTCCAGCTTGTCCTGCTTGGGGTAGCCCGCCAGCAGGGTGACTTCCACGCTGGGTTCGGCGGCGCTGGGATAGCCCGGCTCTACGCTGAACTCCACGCAGTCGTCGCCGAAGCCGGTGATGGACGCGGTGTACTCCACGGCATTGCCGTCGCACAGAATGACGGTCTCGCCCAGGCGTGCCCGCATCACCCGGGCAAGGTGGTGGGCGTCGGCCCCGCGCAGCACGGCGGTGCCGTCAGAAATTTCAGTGGTAAAATAACGGTGCGGCATAGTGGCTCCTTACGCTTTCTTACAAACAATGCACTCCCAGCCGCGCTTTTCCTTCACTTCCACGACGGCGAGACCGGCCTTTTCCAATCCGGCAATGACCTCATCCTTGCGGCTGTCGATGATGCCGCTGGCGATGAAAGCTGCGCCCTCGGCCATCAGGCCGGGCACAGCCGGTGCCAGAGACAGGATGGCGTTGGCCACGATGTTGGCGGTGATGATGTTGTACTGGCCGCTGGCCTTGTCCGAAAGATCACCCACCAGCACGGTGAGTTTGTCCTGCACGCCGTTCAGGGCGGCGTTCTCCCCGGCGGTGCGCACGGCCACGGGGTCGATGTCCACGCCCTCGGCCACGGCCGCGCCCAGCTTCAGCGCCGCAATGGCCAGGATGCCGCTGCCGGTGCCGATGTCCAGCACCCGCTCGCCGCCCTTCACCCGCTCATCCAGTGCTTCCATGCACAGGCTGGTGGTCTCGTGGCCGCCGGTGCCGAAGGCAAGACCCGGGTCCAAAATCAGCTTCACGCGGTCGGTATTATACTCCTGCCAGGAGGGCACCACGGCCAGCCGCTTGCCGATCTCCATGGGGTGGTAATACTTGCGCCAGCCGTTCTGCCAGTCCTCCTGCTCCACGCCCTCGGTCTCGACGGTGTAGGCGATGCCGGCGGCTTCCATGCGGGCGGCAATGAGGGCCAGCGTTTCCACGGGGGATGCGCCCGGCTCCAGATACATGTGGATGATGACGGTGTCGCGGGGCTTATCCAGCAATTCCTGCTCGATCAGGTCCACATGGGCGATCTCGGCCACCTGCTGCTCAATGTCGCTGTAGTCTTCGATATAGATGCCGCCCTCGGCGATCATGGTGGCAACGGCTTCGGCGCTGTCGGCGTCGGCCTTGGCCACGGTCAGGCGGATGTCGGTCCATTCCATAAAAAGAAACCTCCTTCGGGTCTTCGCGTATTCTATAATAGTATAGTACCCGATTCGGCGGTGGGATGCAAGCATTTACAGCGTTTTTGCGTTCTGATGTGGGATGTGCTATACTTATTTTATAAAAAGCACGGCGGGCACCACCCCGGGAGGAGAAACAGATGAGCAAAACATACAGCTGGCGGAAACTGAACGAAAAAGAGCTGACGCGGGTCTATCTGGACGAGATGCGCCGGGACTTCCCGCCCACGGAGCTGAAACCCCTGAGCATGATCCTGAACAGCGAAGCGGACGGCACGGCCCACACCTGGGGCGTGTTTGACGGCGAACAGCTGGCGGCCTACCTGCTCATGGTGCGCCCGGCGGGCAGTAAGGTGAGCCAGCTGGATTACTTTGCGGTGCTGCCCGCCTACCGGGCGCAGGGCCTTGGCGCAAAACTGCTGGCGGCCCTGCCGGAATACGAGAAGGACGCACAGGCCATTTTGATCGAAGCTGAGGCGCCGGACAAGGCCGAGGACGAAGCCATGGCCGTGCGGCGGCTGGGCTTTTACGCCCGGTGCGGGGCCCGGGACACCGGCTTCACCGAGCATTTGTTCGACGCCTGGTTCCGCATTCTGGTGCTGGACTGCCCCGGCCCCGGCACCTTTGCTGACCGGCAGGCCGTGGACGCGCTGGTGGACTGCTACCGCCGCGCCATCAGCGAGACCGAGTGGCAGAAGTATGTGCAGTTCTACTGCCCGGACGGCACGAAATACTGCTGAGGGCTTCTCCCCCCTGTGCAAATTGAGCGCGCAGGGGGATTTTTGGCGGATTTTGGTTGACAGAACTCCAAAATGTGGTACGCTAAAGGCACAGAATACGGCAAGAGGAGGTTTTTCGTATGGCTGAAACAATGACCCGCCGCACCTTCCTGAAGGGTGCGGCCGCAGCGGCCGTGGCGGTTTCGCTGGCAGGCTGCGGCGGTGGCAGTACCGTCGGCGAGTTCCGCGTTTATTTTAATGGGAATCCGGAGTTTGGCTGGATGATCAGCGGCGACTACGGATTTGTGAAACTCAATATCGGAATCAAAGGCGTGGAAAACGGCATCACCTTCAGTAAGAAGTACAGTGATGTCTTTTCTGCGGAAGTGAACGGCCAAAAGCTTGAACTGCAGAATGGCAGCACCGGCATCCTGTGGCAGGGTTCCACGAAGGATTGCGAGCTGGAATTCAGAATTGCTGATAAAGAGACCGTCGATGCACTTGCAAGTGGTGCACAGACGCTGGATCTGACCATCACGCTGTCCACGGTTTCCCGGCTGTTTGTGCTGGACTTGAAAAACAAGACGGTCACCCCGCAGTAAAAACAAAACAGAAGGAACTTTATGCCCCGGGCACTCTTTGTGAGTGCCCGGGGCTTTTTGCCGCTTTGCCCAACCAGAAAATGGTATTTTCGGCACATTTTCGGGCAATGTAAAATCCAGGTACAGGGTTTTCATCCCGGCTTTACGCAGAGATGACACAGCGGCAAAACCCTGCCCAAAAGATTTACCTCCATTTTGCACGGGGCTGGTCGCAGCGGGGGCGGCGGCGCGGTACAATAAAGCCGTTCCCAGGAAAAGCACAACAAAAAATGCCCGGGCAGACGGCCCGGACCTGTTTGGAGGAAATAAAGATGAAAAAGATCACCCGTCGTTCGTTTATCACTGTCTGCGGTGCTGCTGCCGCCGCCATGGCCCTGACCGCATGCGGCGGTTCCGCATCTTCCACCGTGGCTTCTTCTGCCGCTGAGTCCACCGCTTCTTCCGCTGCCGAGAGCGTGGCCGCCGGCACCCTGTCCGGCAACGTTGCAACCGGCGGTTCCACTTCCATGAAGAACGTCATCGCTGCCCTGACCGAAGGCTTTGCCGAGGTCGAGCCGGGCGTCACCGTCAGCTACGACCCCACCGGCTCCGGCGCAGGCATCACCGGCGCTACCGACAAGACCCTGGACATCGGCCTGTCCTCCCGCGCCCTGAAGGACGACGAGAAGAACGATGTGGACGGCACCACCGTGGCGCTGGACGGCATCGCCATCATCGTGAACAAGGACAGCAAGGTCGCCGACCTGACCGTGGACCAGCTGAAGCAGATGTTCACCGGTGAGATCACCGACTGGTCCGAAGTCGGCGGCGACGCAGGCGAGATCGTGCTGATCGGCCGCGAGGCCGGTTCCGGCACCCGCGACGGCTTTGAGAGCATCGTGGACGTGAAGGACAGCTGCAAGTACGCACAGGAGCTGACCGCTACCGGCGCTGTCATCAGCGCTGTGGAGGCAAACCCGCTGGCAGTCGGCTACGCATCCCTGTCCGCTGTGGGCGACACCGTTGCCATGGTCACCGTGGAAGGCGTGGAGTGCAGCGAGGATACCGTCAAGGACGGCACCTACAAGATCCAGCGTCCCTTCGTGTTCGTCACCAACAAGAGCGTCACCCTGTCTGAGCAGGCACAGGCTTTCGTGGACTTTGCCACCAGCAAGGATGCGGCAGACCTCATCCGTGCCGCAGGTGCTGTGCCGGTGAATGAGTAAAAGATGATCGCAGAAGCCTTTCCCCAAGGGGAAAGCCTTTGCAAAACAACCCCACCGCGCCGACCTGCCCCGAAACGGTACGGGTCGGCGCTTTTCGTAAGGATCCTGCTATGAACAAAAAATCGTCTTATCTGCGCCGTGTCCAGCTGCCGCGCACCCCGGCCGAATGGCTGGAAGCGGTGATGAACTTCATCTTCTTCCTGTGCGGGATGCTGGCCGTGGGCTGCGTGGTACTCATCACGGTGTACATGATCATCTCCGGTGTGCCGGCCATCCGCAAGATCGGCCTGTTCAAGTTCCTGCTGGGCACTGAGTGGGCCTCCACGGCGGCCGACCCGAAATTTGGCATCCTGCCCTTCATCCTGTCCAGCATCTACGGCACCCTGGGGGCCACCCTCATCGGTGTGCCCGTCGGCCTGCTGACGGCGGTGTTTCTCTCCAAGGCGGCGGACCCCAAAGTGCGCACGGTGGTGGTCACGGCCATTGAGCTGCTCGCCGGCATCCCCAGTGTGGTGTTCGGCCTGCTGGGTATGCAGGTGCTGGTGCCCGCCGTGGCAAAAGCGTTCGGCAAGGCGTCCGGTGCCTGCCTGCTGTCGGCCATCGTGGTGCTGTCCGTCATGATTTTGCCCAGCATCGTGTCGGTGTCGGTCACGGCGCTGAACGCCGTGCCGCCCGAGTATGAGCAGGGCAGTCTGGCGCTGGGTGCCACCGACACCGAAACGTGGTTCAAGATCAGCGTGCCCGCCGCCAAAAGCGGCATTGCCGCCGGCATCGTGCTGGGCATCGGCCGCGCCATCGGCGAAGCCATGGCCGTGATGATGGTGGCCGGCAACAGCCCCAACATGCCGGACAGCCTGTTCCGCAGCGTCACCTTCCTGACCACGGCCATTGCCAAAGAGATGAGCTACGCGGGCGGCCTGCAGCGGCAGGCGCTGTTCAGCATCGCGCTGGTGCTGTTCGTGTTCATCATGCTCATCAATATCGTCCTGAACGTCGTCCTGAAGGGAGGCAGCCGCGATGAATAAGGGCTTTTCCCCCTCCCGCCGGGCGTGGAACCGCGTGATGAACGCGCTGGTGTGGGCCGCCGCCATCCTTGTGATGGTGCTGGTGGCGGGCATCATCGGCATGGTGCTGGTGCGCGGCGTCCCGCACATCAGCTGGAAATTCCTCACCACCACCGCCAGCGTGCTGAAAAAGACCGACGGCATCCTGCCCGCCATCCTCAACACCCTGTATGTCATCCTGCTGACATTACTTATTGTATTGCCGCTGGGCGTGGGCGCGGCCGTCTATCTGACCGAGTACGCCTCCAATCGAAAGCTCATTGAGGTGATCGAGTTCACCAACGAGACGCTGGCCGGCATCCCCAGCATCATCTACGGTCTGGTGGGTATGCTGGTGTTCAGTCAGGCGCTGGGCTTTCAGACCTGTCTGCTGTCCGGCAGCCTGACGCTGGTGGTGATGAACCTGCCCACCATCATCCGCACCACGCAGGAATCTCTCAAAACGGTGCCCCAGGGCTACCGTGAGGGTGCCATGGGTCTGGGCGCGGGCAAGTGGCACATCATCCGCACCATCGTGCTGCCCTGCAGCATCGACGGCATCGTCACCGGCTGCATCCTGGCTGTGGGCCGCATCGTGGGCGAAAGCGCCGCCCTGCTGTTCACCGCCGGTGCGGCCGAGGTCATCGCCAAGGGTGTGGTGAAAGCCTACACCTCCAACGGCGCAACGCTTTCGGTGCTGCTGTACCTGCGCGCCTTTGAGGACGGCGACTTTGCCTCTGCATGGGGCATTGGCGCGGTGCTGCTGGTGCTGGTGCTGGCCATCAATCTGGCGGCGCGGCTGGCGAAGGATAAACTGAAACAGAAACAGTGAAATTTGATTTTACTGTTTCCAGAGCATAACCATTTGAAATGGCCTCCGCTTATCGGGTTGCGGCCCCCAGCATCCGCATCGTGCCTTGGGCGGCACTTGCGTCTTGCTGGCCGCTGCCCCAACAACTCCTCCCTGTTTCCGCCACTGGCGGCGGTCGTCGTTGTTGCGCTCTGGCCATGAATAGCGGAAAAATTATTTTTAATTTCGTAGATTTGAAAAATCTGCGGATTTTTCAAATCTACATTTTCACGGGAAGGGTCGAAACGGTAAACTTCCTGTTGAAATTCAACAATGAGGTACTCTATGGAAAACACGAACATGCCGGTCATCTCAGCAAAAGACCTGAACCTCTGGTACGGCGACTTCAAGGCGCTGAAAAATATCTCGCTGGACGTGGGCGAGCGGGAGATCACCGCCCTCATCGGCCCTTCCGGCTGCGGCAAATCCACCTTTTTGAAAACCCTCAACCGCATGAACGACCTGGTGCCCAATGTGCGCATCGAGGGCGATGTGCGGCTGAAGGGCGAGGACATCTTCGCCCGGGAAATGCAGCTCACCGACCTGCGCCGCCGCGTGGGCATGGTGTTCCAGAAGGCAAACCCCTTCCCCATGAGCATCTACGATAACATCACCTACGGCCCCAAGCTCCACGGCGTGCGCAATAAAGCCGAGCTGGATGAGCTGGTGGAAAGCTCGCTGCGGGGTGCGGCCCTCTGGGACGAAGTGAAGGACCGCCTGAAAAAGAGCGCGCTGGGCCTTTCCGGCGGCCAGCAGCAGCGCCTTTGCATCGCCCGCGCTCTGGCGGTCAAGCCCGAAGTGCTGCTGATGGACGAACCCACCAGTGCACTGGACCCCGGCTCCACCATGAAGGTGGAGGAGCTGATGAGCGAGCTGAAGAAGAACTACACCGTGGTCATTGTCACCCACAATATGCAGCAGGCGGCCCGCATCAGCGACCGCACCGCCTTCTTCCTGCTGGGTGAGCTGGTGGAAGTGGGCCCCACGGCACAGATCTTCAGTGCGCCGCAGGATAAGCGCACCGAGGATTACATCTCCGGCCGGTTCGGCTAAACTGAGGAGGGACAAAACCAATGAGCATCCGCAAACAATACGATACCGATCTGGAAGCCCTCAAGGCGGCTCTGGTGGAGATGGGCAACAACTCCGCCGAGGCCGTGGAGGCCGCGCTGGAAGCGCTGTGCACCGCCGACGCCGACGCGGCCAAGAGCATCGTGAAGGGCGACAGCCGCATCAACAACATGGAGTGGGACATCGAGCACCGCTGCATGACCCTGCTGCTGCGCCAGCAGCCGGTGGCGGGCGATCTGCGCCGCATCTCCACCGCCATGAAGGTGGTCACCGACATTGAGCGCATCGGCGACCATGCCGCCGACATCGCCGAGATCATCCCGCACCTTGTCACCGTCCGCAAGGAGGGCGACCCCGCCGTCAGCCAGGCCATCGCCATGGGCCGCAAGGCGTACCAGATGATTTTGGACGCCCTGGCCGCGCTGACCAACGAGGACGAGCTGGCTGCCCGGCAGGTCATTGCCGCCGACGACGCGGTGGACTACGACTTCAACGCCATCAAGCACACCCTGGCGCAGGAGATCGCGGCCAACCCCGCCAAAGTGGACGCTGCGCTGGACCTGCTGATGGTCATCAAGTATCTGGAGCGCATCGGCGATCACGCCGTGAATGTGGCCGAGTGGGTGCAGTTCGTGCGCAGCGGCAGATACAAGGACGAGAGTATGTTCTAAAGTCTTTCTCCACCTCATTTTTGAGGGTTTCGTGTTTTCTTTATTTCTCCTGAAAAAGGCCGTTTCTGCGCTGCAGAGGCGGCCTTTTTCGGTGGGACGGGATTCATGGACGGCAAATAACAAAAAAATTTTAGCTTTTTTGCAATATTCTGCCCGGGCAGTTCGTATAGAGAGTGTAAGGTTCCTCAAAAACCTGCGAACCCTGTGCGGCGGGCGTCCGGCTTTCTCCCCCAGTCCCCGCCCGCCGCACCCTTTACGGAGGAAATTTATATGGCACAGTGTAAGGATATCCCGCTGGAAGCCCGCGCCGAGATGGTCAGCCGTGAAGCGCTGGTGCAGGCGGCGCTGAAAGAAATCACCCAAAACTACCGCGAAGCCAGCCTGTCCAATGTGGCCCGAGCCTACGGCGTCTCGCTGGCCTACGTCAGCGAGTGCGTGCGGGCCCAGACCGGCCGCACCTACAAGGAGCTGCTGCAGAAGCACCGCATGGAAACGGCGGCGCGCCTTCTGCGCCGCAGCGACATGAACATCCAGCAGATCATCACGCTGGTGGGCTACGAGAACACCAGCTATTTCTACCGCCTGTTCCACGAGCGCTACGGCTTGAGCCCGCGGGAGTACCGCCAGGTGCGCGCCGCCCGCGTGCGCACCAGCGCATGAAAAAGCTTCATTCCCCCATCGGCAGGACACGGCCCCGGCTGTGCCCTGCTTTTTGGCGTTTCGGGGCGTTTTGCGGGCGGCTGGCGCAAGAACTGGATTTTTCTGGTAAAATGTAGTACAATAAGGCAAATCCCAGCCGTGCCGGAAGGGTGCGGCGCAGTCGAAAGAGGTGGAATGAATGTTTCGTGGTGCAGTCAGAGGGGACCTGCCGCAGATCCTGAAGATCTACGACCATGCACGCGCTGCCATGAAGGGATCGGGCAACCCGACCCAGTGGGGCGACAACTACCCTCCGCAGGAGATGCTGGAGGAGGATATCGACTCGAACCGTCTGTTCGTCTATGTGGTCAACGGCCAGATCGAGGCCGTGTTCGCCTTCATTCTGGGTGCAGACCCGACCTATGCCGTCATTGAGGACGGCCGGTGGCTGAACGATACGCTGCCTTATGGCACGGTGCACCGGCTGGCTTCGGCCGGCAGGCAGAAGGGCGTCGCTTCGGCGGTGCTGGAGTGGAGCCTGGAACACTGCCAGAGCCTGCGGGCCGATACCCACGCCGACAACAAGATCATGCAGCACCTGCTGGAAAAGAACGGCTTCACCCGCTGCGGCATCATCCATGTACGGGATGGTTCGCCGCGCTACGCCTACCAGAAGCTGGCCGCGACCCAGCCGCTGGAATAAGCCGCAAAATGCCTGTGCACCGGGTCCGCCCGTGCGCGGGCATTTTTTCTGGAAAAATTTCGGAGCCCCTGCAATTTGGCACCGCGCTCCTTCGCGTTCCAGATGACGAGACAAAACCGGGCACCCGGCCCGGAAACAATATGGATAAAAGAAGGAAATCTTTCTATGAAAAAGATGGTTTCGGTCTGCATGACGGCAGTCATGGCCCTTTCCCTGCTGGCAGGCGGCACGGTGCAGGCGTCGGCCCTTTCGGCACAGGCGGCAAAGACGGCAGAGCCTGCCGCGGCGGTCAGCGAGGAAAACTGCATTTCCGGCAATTGGAAGCGTGCCGCCGACCCGGCCCTCACCGACACGGTGCGCAAGGTGTTCGACAAGGCCTTTGACGGGCTGGAAGGCGTTTCCTATACGCCCTATGCCCTGCTGGCCAGCCGCACCACCGCCTCCGGCAGGCAGTACCGCATCCTGTGCGAAGCGACGGTGGTGTACCCGGGAGCAGAGATGCACTATGCGGTGGTGGATGTGTACGAAAGTCTGGAAGGCAATGCCAACATCATCAGCGCGACCGATGGGTATGTGAGCTGAAATTTTTATTTTGAAAAGCCGGAGCGGTCAAAGCCGTTCCGGCTTTATTTTTTCGGAAAAGCAAAACTGTCCTTGCTACAAATACAGTTCAGCAGAAAACCCCTATGGGCACCGACCTGAACGCAAATTTGTGAACGAAAAATGTCTGAAAACGCTTTCATTTCTTTACCGTCTGTGCTATAATAACACCCGTCCTTGTGTAAGAGACAGGAAACTGTGCGCCACTGGCGTACGATAGGAAAGAGGAGTGTCTATATGAAAACGTTGAACAAGGCCGTTGCCCGTTACAACGGCATCAGCCTGATCGTTCGCATCCTGATCGGCCTGATCGTCGGCGCTGTGCTGGCGCTGGTGGCTCCCGGTGCCGGCTGGGTGGGCGAATTTGGCAACCTGTTCGTCGGCGCACTGAAGGGCATCGCCCCGGTGCTGGTGTTCGTCATCGTGGCAAGTGCCTTGGCACAGGGTTCTTCCAAGCTGGACCGCCGCTTCGGCACGGTCATCTGGCTGTACATGCTCACCACCTTCCTGGCGGCGGCCATCGCGGTCGTCACCAGCTTCCTGTTCCCGGTCACCGTCGTGCTGGCAGACGCTGCCCAGTCCGACGTGGTGCCTCAGGGTCTGGGCGAAGTGATGGGCACCCTGCTGACGAACTTTGTGGCAAACCCCGTCAGCGCCATCATGAACGGCAACTACATCGGCATCCTGTTCTGGGCCTGCATGTTCGGCATCGCCATGAAGGGCATCGGCTCCGAGAGCACCAAGGCTTTTCTGGCAGACACCGCTGACGCCGTTTCCCAGATCGTGCGCTGGATCATCAATCTGGCACCCTTCGGCATCATGGGTCTGGTCTACACCAATGTTTCCGGCAACGGTCTGGCCATCTTCACCCAGTACGGCAAGTTGCTGGCCCTGCTGGTGGGCACCATGCTGTTCATGGCCCTCATCGTCTCCCCCTTCATCATGTTCCTCTATCTGGGCTGCAACCCGTACCCGCTGGTGTTCCGCTGCCTGCGTGAGTCCGGCCTGACCGCCTTCTTCACCCGCAGTTCCGCCGCCAACATCCCCGTGAACATGGCCCTGTGCGAAAAGCTGGGTCTGGACAAAGATATGTACTCCGTGTCCATCCCGCTGGGTGCTACCATCAACATGGACGGTGCGGCCATCACCATCACCATCATGACGCTGGCCGCAGCCAACACGCTGGGCATTCAGGTGTCCCTGCCTGCCGCCATCGTGCTGAGCGCCATGAGCGCTCTGGGTGCCTGCGGTGCTTCCGGCGTGGCCGGCGGCTCCCTGCTGCTCATCCCCATGGCCTGCTCCCTGTTCGGCATCTCCAACGATGTTGCCATGCAGATGGTGGGTGTCGGCTTCATCATCGGCGTGGTGCAGGACTCTGTGGAGACTGCCCTGAACTCTGCCGGTGACGTGGAATTCGCCGCTACGGCCGAGTATCACCAGTGGCTCAAGCAGGGCAAGCCCCTGCCGGAGTTCCTGACCGGTAAGAAGAACTGATTGAAAATGGTCTCCGCGATGCTCTGACCAATTTCAAAGGATTTGATTTTTAACTGCGAACCGGCAAAGCCTGCGGGCTTTGCCGGTTCGCTTTTTTACGGGAAAAGATGTAACGGGCGGCAGGGCACTTTCATTACGGCCTCTCCTGTGAAAAAACAGAACAGCAGCGGCCGCAGCCGATGCTGTTCTGTAATAATAAAAATAAAATTTCCGCTGTTTATGCCCAGAGCAAAGCGGAGGGCATTCTAAATCGTAAGTCAATCCATCAATTTTGCCTTCTGCAGTGCCACCAAAATCAACGGGATGAGCACCAGCTGGGCGATGATGCCGGGCACGGCGGTGAGCAGGGCACCGGACAAAAAGGCGCTGAACGGGAAGCTGGAACCGGTTAGGCCTGCCAGCACGAAGCGCACTGCGCCCCACACCAGGCGGCCCGCCACCATGGCGGTGACGAGGGCGGCGTACATCATGGGCAGGGTGTGCTTCACCTTGCGCCAGACGAGGCCGGACACAAGGCCGTAAGCGGCCAGCTCAAAGGCCATGGAGATGGCGATGGGGAACATCGGCGGCATGCCGAACAGCACCGAGCGCAGCAGCGGGGCCACGAAGCCCACGGCCAGGCCCCACGGTCCGCCCAGCACAAAGCCGCACAGCAGAATGGGGAAATGCATCGGGCAAAGCATGTTGCCCACCTGCGGTACATGGCCGGTGACCATGGGCAGCACGAAGGCCAGTGCCAGGAACAGCGCCGCCAGCACGATGCTGCGGGCGGGCGAAACAGTCTTGGTGTTCATGAAAAAGTCCTCCTTTGCACAAAAAAGGGGCCTGCTCCCGGCATTCCGACCGGAAACAGACCCCTTCATGGCGTCTTTTGAAAAAATACTCTGGACAAAAATATCTTCCGCATGGAGAAAACGGACTTCTGCCCGCACACCCGGCTCCGTGCCGGATTTTGACAAAATTATAGCAAATGCCCCGGCGGCTGTCAAGATGCGGCAAACGACCCGCAAATTGACCAAAAAGCGGAACTTTTCGGGCAAGATTTCCCCGTGTATGTACATTTTGCATGAAGGAACTTGACCTTTTTGCATAGAATAGCTAATATAAACTTGAAAAAGAGTGCGCTGCTGGGACACACCTGCCCGGCAGGGCGTAAAACGGCTTTTTTGAACGCTTGCAATTCTGAGGTTCATACGGGAGGACCATCATGACAAATGCAGAAAAACTCACCCTGGCAAAGCACGCCTGTCACATCCGCATGGGCGTGATCGAGGGCACGCACAGCGCAAAGTGCGGTCATCCGGGCGGCAGTCTGGACATCGCCGAACTGCTGAGCTACCTCTATTTCGTGGAAATGAACATTGACCCGAAGGACCCGAAGAAGGCCGACCGCGACCGTCTGGTGCTGTCCAAGGGCCATGCCGCCCCGGCACTGTATGCAGCGCTGGCCGAGCGCGGTTACTTCCCGGTGGAAGACCTCAAGACCCTGCGCAAGATCGGCAGCTACCTGCAGGGCCACCCCAACATGAACGAGACCCCGGGCGTGGACATGTCCACCGGCAGCCTGGGCCAGGGCATCTCCGCCGCCTGCGGCATGGCCCTGGGTGCCAAGCACGCGGGCAAGCCCATCAACGTCTTTGCCATCGTGGGCGACGGCGAGGTGGAGGAAGGCGAGTGCTGGGAGGCCTTCATGTTTGCCGCCCACTATAAGCTTTCCAACCTGTGCGTGTTCCTGGACCGCAACCGCCTGCAGATCGACGGCAGCACTGAGACGGTCATGAGCAGCGAGCCGCTGGAAGACAAGATGAAAGCCTTCAACTTCAACGTGCTGACCATCGACGGCCACGACTACGACCAGATCGAGGCCGCCGTGAACGCCTTCCACGCCGAAAGCGAAAAGCCCACCTGTGTCATCATGGACACCACCAAGGGCAAGGGCGTTTCCTTCATGACCAACTCGGTGGACTGGCACGGCAAGGGCCCCAATGACGACGAGTACAAGATCGCAATTGAGGAACTGAACGCCGCATACGCCGCGCTGGAACAGGAGGATAAGTAAGATGGCAGACGTGAAGAAGATCGCTACCCGTGAAAGCTACGGCAACACCCTGAAGGAGCTGGCCGCCGAAGGCCACGACGAGCTGGTGGTGCTGGACGCAGACCTTGCTGCCGCCACCAAGACCGGCATGTTCCGCAAGGCATACCCGGACCGCCACTTTGACTGCGGCATCGCCGAGGGCAACATGATGGGCGTGGCCGCCGGCCTGTCCACCATGGGCTATGTGCCCTTTGTTTCCAGCTTTGCCATGTTCGCCGCTGGCCGTGCCTTTGAGCAGGTGCGCAACTCCATCGGCTACCCCCACCTGAACGTGAAGATCGGCGCCACCCACGGCGGCATCTCCGTGGGTGAGGACGGTGCTTCCCACCAGTGCTGCGAGGACTTTGCCCTCATGCGCAGCATCCCCGGCATGACCGTCATCTGCCCTGCCGATGACGTGGAAGCTCGCGCCGCCGTGCGCGCCGCCTTTGCCATGGAAGGCCCCGTCTACCTGCGCTTTGGCCGTCTGGCTGTGCCCGTGTTCCACGACGAAGCCAACTACCACTTCGAGATCGGCAAGGGCGAGCAGATCACCGACGGCAATGACATTGCCATCATCGCCACCGGTTTGATGGTCAACGAGGCCCGCATCGCCGCCGAACAGCTGGCCGCCGAGGGCATCCACGCCCGGGTCATCAACATCCACACCATCAAGCCTCTGGACGAGGAGATCATCCTCAAGGCTGCCAAGGACTGCGGCAAGGTCATCACCGCCGAGGAGCACAACGTCATCGGCGGTCTGGGCGAGGCCGTCTGCGCCGTGCTGAGCGAGAAGCTGCCCACCCCCGTGCGCCGCGTGGGCGTGCAGGACAAGTTCGGCTGCTCCGGCCCGGCCTGGGACCTGCTGCGTGAGTACGGCCTGGATGCCGCCACCATCTGCAAGACCGCTCATGAAATGCTGAATAAATAAACCGCAAAACATTACGGCCCGCTGGACATCTGCGTTCGGCGGGCTTTTTGCATCGTTGTGTGACCCGGTCACGGAAAATGCGCCGTTTTTTGGGGTATACTGATGCCGTCATCAAATGAAAAGACACCCTTTTTCAGGAGGTAAGAAATATGACAGTCGTACCCATTACGAAAGAAAACTTTGCGCAGGAAGTGCTGCAGAGCGAAAAGCCTGTCCTGCTGGACTTCTGGGCTAGCTGGTGCGGCCCCTGCCGCATGCTCAGCCCCATCGTGGATGAGGTGGCCGAAGAGCGCACCGATGTGAAGGTGGGCAAGGTGAACGTGGACGAGCAGCCGGAACTGGCCGGTGAGTTCGGCGTCATGAGCATCCCCACCCTGCTGGTGTTCAAAGGCGGCAAGCTGGTGAATCAGGCCGTGGGTGCCCGCCCGAAGTCTGGCGTGCTGGCACTGCTGGGATAACCGCATAAAGACAAAATGGAGCTTTCTTTTCGGCGTGCGCCGGGAGAAGGCTCTTTTTTGTTCTTGAGAGAAAAACACATTGCCGCACTTTGATTTTTCTCTGTACAAACGCACAGAAAAATCGTATCATGAAGATGAAAACACTGCCACTTTCCTACTTTACAACTTTACCTAGATAAAGTAAAATAACAACAGAACCATAAACGATCAAACAGTGCGCGGATCGTGCCGCGCAAAGCGCCGGGCAGTGCGGCCCGGCGGCATAGAGGAGTGGAAAAGTGCCGGAGAGGCCTGCGGGCACCGGCCGGAGCCAAAGCGTGCCAAACGCACCAAATGTGCCAAATGTGTAAGAAACAGGGGGAACCGACGATGGAATTCAGCCTTGCAAACCTGCAGCCCAAGGAGCGCGCCTCCTTTGCGCTGCGCGCCTTGTACGAAGCGGCGGGCTGCCGCAAGTACCATATGGGCCGCTTTGAGGAGTACGGCCTGTATCAGGAGAACCGCAGCTTTTTGTCGTCGGAGCAGGTCATCACCTTCACCGACCTGGACGGCCGTTTGCTGGCCCTCAAGCCGGACGTGACCCTGTCCATTGCCAAGACGGCCCAGCCCGCCCCCGGCGAGACCCTGCGCTACTACTACCACGAGAACGTCTACCGCCCCTCGGCCGAGAGCCATACCTTCAAGGAAATCAGCCAGATGGGCCTTGAGGTCATCGGCAGGGTGGGCGAAGCTGAGGTGCAGCAGGCCGTGTGTCTGGCGGCACAGTCGCTGGACGCGCTGGGTGCTGAATGGGTGCTGGAAGTCAGCCACATGGGCTATCTGTTCGGCCTGTTCGATGCGCTGGGCGTGCCAGACGCCGCCCGGGCAAAGCTGCTGGAAAAGCTGCGGCAGAAGAATGCCCACGAACTGCGCGCCGCTGCGCTTTCTGCGGGGCTTTCCGAAACGGCGGCGGACGCCTTGTGCGGGGTGCTGAATCTCTCCGGCAGCTACGCCGAAACACTGGAAAAAGCCGCAGCCCTTAGCCAGAACGCCGCCATGGGAGCCGCCGTGGCCGAGCTGACCGCGCTGGCGGCCCCGCTTGCCAAGGCAGGCGGCAGCATCCGGCTGGATATGACCCTGGCCGGTGAGATGGAATACTACAACGGCCTTGTGTTCCAGGGCTACCTGAAGGCCCTGCCCCGTCCCCTGCTCAAGGGCGGCCGCTACGACCTGCTGATGCAGAAGTTCACCCCCGGTGCCGGTGCCATCGGCTTTGCGGTCTATCTGGACGAGCTGGACCGTCTGAGCGCCCCGCTGCTGCCGGTGCAGAAACACAGCACCGACAAGGTGATGCTCAATGTGGCTTTGCCGAAGGGCCGTCTCGGCGACAAGGTGTATAACCTGCTGGCGGGCATCGGCTACGGCTGCCCGGAGGACTACAACGCCACCCGCAAGCTGGTGGTGGAAAACCCGGAAGCGGGCATCCGGTACTTCCTCGTCAAGCCCAGCGACGTTGCCATCTACGTGGAGCACGGCGCGGCGGATGTGGGCATCGTGGGCAAGGATATTTTGACGGAAGCTTCTGCCGACGTATACGAACTGCTGGACACCGGCCTTGGCAAGTGCCGCATGTGCGTGGCCGCCCCGGCAGACTACAAGGACGACCCCAGCCGCCCGGTGCGGGTGGCGACGAAGTTCGTCAACATTGCAAAAAGCTATTACGCATCCATGGGCCGGGACATCGACATCATCAAGCTGAACGGCTCCATTGAGCTGGCCCCCATTCTGGGCCTGTCGGATGTCATCGTGGATATCGTGGAGACCGGCACCACCCTGCGGGAGAACGGCCTGAAGGTCGTCACCGAGTTTATGCCCATCTCGGCCCGGTTCATTGCCAACAAGGCCAGCTACCAGTTCAAGCACGCCGAGATGGACACCATGCTGGAAAAGCTGCGGGCGGAACTGCAGAACAAGGAGGAAGCAAAATGATCAAGCTGTACAACTTCGACGAGCTGAAGCCCGAAGAGATTTTGAACCGTGACATCCGCGCCGAAAAGAACGTGGAGGACGTGGTGGACGGCATCATTGCCGATGTGCGCGCCCGCGGCGACGAAGCACTGAAAGACTACGCCCTGAAATTTGACGGGGCCAAAATTGAGAATCTGCAGGTGACGCAGGCCGAGATCGACGAAGCGTTTGCCAATATGGACCCCTACTTCCTCGAAACGCTGCGGGAGGCGGCTGCCAACATCGAGAGCTTTCACCGCCAGCAGGTGCACAAGAATTTTGTGGTGAACGACAAGCCCGGCATCGTGCTGGGACAGAAATACACCCCCATTGAAAAGGCCGGTGTCTACGTGCCCGGCGGCACGGCGGCGTACCCGTCCACTGTGCTGATGGATGTTATCCCTGCCAAGGTGGCAGGCGTGTCGGAGATCGTCATGACCACCCCCGCCGGTAAGGACGGCAAGGTGAACCCGGTCATCCTCGCCGCCGCCGCCACCGCCGGTGTGACCAAGATCTTCAAGACCGGCGGCGCACAGGCCGTGGCGGCTCTCGCCTACGGCACCCAGAGTATTCCCGCTGTGGATAAGATCGTCGGCCCCGGCAACATTTACGTTGCCACCGCCAAGCGCAAGGTGTTCGGCAAGGTGGGCATTGATATGATCGCCGGCCCCAGCGAAATTCTGGTGCTGGCCGACGGCGGCTGCAACCCGGCCTGGGTGGCTGCCGACCTGCTGAGCCAGGCCGAGCACGACAAGCTGGCAAGCCCGGTGCTCGTTACCGACAGCGCGGAGCTGGCCAAGGCCGTGCAGGCCGAGCTGGAAGTGCAGATCCCCCAGCTTCCCCGCGCCGCCATTGCCCGGGCCAGCGTGGACGACAACGGCAAGATCATCGTCTGCACCGACCTGCACAAGGCCATTGAAGCCTGCAACATCATCGCACCGGAGCATCTCGAGGTGTGCGTGGAGGACCCCTTCGGTGTGCTGAACGAGATCAAAAACGCGGGCAGCATCTTCCTGGGCCGCAACGTGCCGGAAGCACTGGGCGACTACTTTGCAGGCCCCAACCACACCCTGCCCACCAGCGGCACGGCCCGCTTCTCCAGCCCGCTGGGTGTGGACGACTTTGTCAAGAAGTCCAGCTTTATCTACTACACCCGGGAGGCGCTGGGCGCAGTGGCACCCCGCATTGCAGACTTTGCCGAGCGTGAGGGCCTGCACGCCCACGCAAAGAGCGTGACCATCCGGTACGAGAAGTAAATGAGGAAGCGATTCGCCCTCTCAGTCAAAGCCTTACGGCTTTGCCAGCTCTCCCAAAGGGAGAGCCGAGAATCCGGGCACAGCGTTTCTTGGCTCCCCCTTTGGGGGAGCTGGACGCGAAGCGGCCTGAGAGGACGAGGATGTTTATCATAAAAGAAAACTGGAGGATTATTTCATGAGCCGTTTTCTTTCCCCCACGCTGGCCGCTGTCACCCCCTACACCCCGGGTGAGCAGCCGCAGGATCAGCAGTACATCAAACTGAACACCAACGAAAGCCCTTACCTGCCGTCCCCGGCGGTGGTGGCCGCTGTGAGCGAGCACGAGGTGGAAAAGCTTCGCCTTTACTCCGACCCCGTCTGTGCCGACCTGCTCAAGGCGGCCGCCGCACACTTTGGTTTGCAGCCGGACCAGATCATGCCCGGCAACGGCAGCGACGAGAACCTGTTCTTTGCGCTGCGGGCCTTCTGCGACGAGCAGCACCCGCTGGCCTATGCCGATATCACCTATGGCTGCTACGGCGTGTGGTGTGGGCTGATGCATATTCCCAGCCACATCATCCCGCTGAAAGAGGATTTCACCCTGGCCCCCAAGGACTACTACGGCCTGAACCAGACCATCGTCATCGCAAACCCCAACGCCCCTACCGGCATTGCACTGCCCCGGGCGGAAATTGAAGGCATCTTAAAGGCCAACCCCAACAATGTGGTCATCGTGGACGAAGCTTATGTGGACTTTGGCGGCGAGAGCTGCGTGCCCCTCATCGACCGGTACGAAAACCTGCTGGTGGTGCAGACCTTCTCGAAATCCCGCCAGCTGGCCGGTGCGCGGCTGGGCCTTGCCATGGGCAATGCAAAGCTCATTGCCGACCTGAACCGGGTCAAGTTCAGCCTGAACCCCTACAACATCAACCGTCTGACCCTGAAAGCCGGGCAGGCCGCGCTGGAAGATGTGGCGTATTTCGATAAGACCCGTGCCGCCATCGTGGAGACCCGCGCATGGACAAAACAGCAGCTGGAGAGCCGTGGCTTTGCCGTGCTGGACAGCCGCTCCAACTTCCTGTTTGCAAGTACCAATCGGAAAGACGGCGGAACACTCTACAAGGAGTTGAAACAAAACGGCATTCTGGTGCGGCATTTTGACGCACCCCGCATTGCAAACTGGCTGCGCATCACCATTGGCACCCCGGAACAGATGAAGATATTCGTGAACACACTGGATAAGATCATGGAGGAATGAACCATGCCGAACCGAATGATCTCGCTGGAACGCAACACCAACGAAACGCAGATCGACCTCACCCTCGATCTGGACGGCACCGGCCGCTATGAGGTGGACACCGGGTGCGGCTTTCTGAACCACATGCTGGAACTGTTCGCCCGCCATGGCCGTTTTGACTTGGTGCTCACCTGCCACGGTGACGTGGAGGTGGATTACCACCACACCACCGAGGACGTGGGCATTGCGCTGGGACAGGCCTTTGCCCGGGCACTGGGCGATATGCGCGGCATCCAGCGCTATGGCAGCTTCTACCTGCCCATGGACGAAGCGCTGATTTTGTGTGCTGTTGACCTGTCTGGAAGATGTACCTTGAACTGGGATATCCACTGCCAGACCGAAAAGGTGGGCGATTTTGACGTGGAGTGCGCCAAGGAGTTCTGGCTGGGCTTTGCCCGCAGCGTGCCCGCCACTGTCCACTTTGTACAGTTCGCGGGCGAAAATACACACCACATCCTCGAAGCCTGCTTCAAGGGCGCGGGCCATGCGCTGGGCATTGCCGTGAAGATCGACGAAGCCCACAAGGACGAAATCCCTTCCACGAAAGGACTGCTGGTATGATCGCGATCATTGATTACGGCGTGGGCAACCTGTTCAGCCTGAAATCCAGCCTGAAACAGCTGGGGCTGGAAGCAGTGGTGACCGCCGATGCGGACACCATCCGCAAGGCCGACCGGCTCATCCTGCCGGGCGTGGGTGCCTTTGCCGATGCCATGGCCAAGCTGGAAGCCACGGGCCTTGTGCCGGTCATCAAGACGGAGGCCGAACAAAAGCCGCTGCTGGGCATCTGCCTTGGCATGCAGCTGCTGTTCGAAAAGAGCTATGAGTACGGCGAGCATGCGGGCCTTGGCTTTGTAAAAGGCGAGGTCTGCCCGCTGGAACCGGACCTTGCGGACAAGAGCCTGAAAGTGCCGCAGATGGGCTGGAACGCCTTGCACATCGTAAAGGACGACCCACTGTTCCGGTACATCCGCGAAGGCGAGTATGTCTACTATGTGCACAGCTACTACGGCAAAAACTGCGCCGAAAGCACGCTGGCGGTGAGCGATTACTCCATCCCGGTCACCGGCGCGGTGCGGGCAGGCAAGGTGTACGGCACCCAGTTCCACCCGGAAAAGAGCGGCGACACCGGGCTGCGCATTTTGAAAGCGTTCAGTGAATTGTAAGGCGGCTCGCCCTCTCAGTCAAAACCTGACGGTTTTGCCAGCTCCCAAAGTGGGAGCCTTTGGCAGAGTAAGATGATTTTAAATGCCCTCCGCTTGCGCTCTGGGCATATTCAGCGGAAAACTATTTTTAATTTCGCGTTTAGAGCGACCGCGTTTGCGTAGCAATGAAAGCCCCAGTGGGGCTTTTAAGTGGCAGAGCGGTCTGCGTTAGCAGATGGAGGGGGCTTCTCCCCGACAAGCTCCGCGGGCCGCTCCAAACGCATTTTCATGAGAGGGGTCATAATGTATGCAGCTATTTCCAGCCATTGACCTGCGGGGCGGCAAAGTGGTGCGCCTGACGCAGGGCGACTACGACCGCATGACCGTTTACGGCGAGGACCCCTGCGCGCAGGCGCGCCAGTTCCTTGCCGCGGGTGCAAAAAATCTACACGTCGTGGACCTCGACGGCGCAAAGGACGGCACCCTTTCCAACTACGACACCATTGCCGCGCTGGCCAAGCAGGGCGGCTTGTACATCGAGGTGGGCGGCGGCATCCGCACCGAGGAGCGTATTGAAAAATACCTCTCTCTCGGCGTGGGCCGCTGCATCCTGGGCAGCGTGGCGGTGACGGATTTTGACTTCACCGCCCGGATGCTGCAAAAATACGGCGACAAAATTGCCGTGGGCGTGGATGCCAAGGACGGCTATGTGGCCATCCATGGCTGGAAGGAAGTGAGCGCCGAGCCGGGCGTGGACTTCTGCAAGCGTCTGGCCGACGCCGGGTGCACCGCCATCATCTACACCGACATTGCCTGCGACGGCGCGATGAAAGGCACAAACCTCGGCCTGTACCGCACCCTTGCCAAAGAGGTGCCCGGCGTGGCCTTCACGGCCAGTGGCGGTATCTCGTCGGAAGCCGAGCTTGTTGAACTCAAAGAGATGGGCACCGCAGCGGCCATTCTGGGCAAGAGCCTGTACACCGGGGCACTGAACCTGAAACGCTGTGTAGAATTGGTGCAGGATTGAACGGGGAGGAATGACAGATGATCACCAAACGCATTATCCCCTGTCTTGATGTGCGCAACGGCCGCGTGGTCAAGGGCACGAATTTTGAGGGCATCAGGGATGTGGCCGACCCGGTGGAGATGGCCCGCCTGTACAACGCTGCCGGTGCCGATGAACTGGTGTTCTACGATATCACCGCAAGCTTTGAGGGCCGGGCACTGTTCACCGACATTCTGACGCAGGTCGCCAGCGAAATTTTCATCCCGCTCACCGTGGGCGGCGGCATCAACACGCTGGAAGATTTTGACCGTGTGCTCAAGTGCGGCGCGGATAAGGTCAGCGTCAACTCGGGTGCCCTCAAGAACCCCGACCTCATCCCGACGGCGGCACAGCGCTACGGCAACCAGTGCGTGGTGCTCTCCGCCGACGTGAAGCGTGTGGACGGCCAGCTCCGGGTGTTCGCCAAGGGCGGCCGCGAAGACACCGGCCGGGATGCACTGGACTGGATATCCTGGTGCGTAGACCATGGCGCGGGTGAAATCTGCCTGAACAGCATCGACACCGATGGCGTGCGCAATGGCTTTGACCTGGAAATGCTGGACGCCGTGGCGGCACGGGTGAACGTGCCCATCATCGCCAGCGGCGGCGCAGGCAAAAAAGAAGATTTTCTCGAGCTGTTCCACCACAAGGGCATCGACGCAGGCCTTGCCGCCGGCATCTTCCACCAGAAGCTGCTGACCATCCGCGACCTGAAAGAATACCTCAACGCAAACGGCGTGGAGATGCGGCTGTAAATTTCACCTGCAAACCCTTGCGTTTGCGCACCGAATACGCTAAACTAATGGTATCCCCATTCTGGGGAGGGAGAACTGTTATGAATCTGAAATTTGATGAAAAGGGCCTGATCCCTGCCATCGTGCAGGACCACTACACCAAAGAGGTGCTCACCCTCGCTTACATGAACGCCGAAACGCTGGCACTCACCATTGCCGAGGGCCGCACCGTGTTCTGGAGCCGCAGCCGTCAGGAGATCTGGCGCAAGGGCGAGACCAGCGGCAATGTGCAGCGGGTGGTGTCCATCACTGCCGACTGCGATGCCGATGCTCTGGTGGTGGAAGTGGTCAAATCCGGCCCCGCCTGCCACACCGGTGCCGAGAGCTGCTTCTTCAACGAAGTATACGTCTCGCCGGAGCTGAAGCAGTTCAGCTGGCAGGGCCTGTATGAGCTCATCAAAGGCCGCAAGACGGACCCCAAGGAAGGCAGCTACACCACCTACCTGTTCGAGAAGGGTAAGGAGAAAATCCTGAAAAAGGTGGGCGAGGAGTGCACCGAGGTCATCATTGCGGGCGAAAAAGAGGACAAGGAAGAAACCGTTTACGAGATCAGCGATCTTGCCTACCATGTTCTGGTGCTGATGGTCAGCGCCGGCATCACGGTGGAAGATGTGACCCGTGAACTGGAAAAACGTCACGTCATTGACCACAAGGTCAAACAGGAAAGGATGCAGTGAAGTAATTATGGCAGATTATAAGAAGTCCAGTGTCCATTGCCACTCCACCATGTGCGATGGCAAAAATACCTTGCAGGATATGGCAAGTGCTGCGTGTGCGCAGGGCCTGACCACGCTGGGCTTCACCGGCCATAGCTACACCCAGCGCGACCGCGAATACTGCATGAGCCCCAGCCGCACCGCCCAGTACAAGGCCACCATCGCAAAGCTCAAGACCGAGTATAAGGGCAAGGTGGATATCCTGTGCGGCATCGAGTGGGATATTCTGAGCGAGGATAAGCGCACCGGCTACGATTACTGGATCGGCAGCGCACACCATCTGTACGGCAAGAACACCGGCAAGTACTACGAGATCGACTTCCGCCCGCAGGACCTGTGGGACTGCATCAACGATGACTTTGATGCCGACCCTCTGGCCGCCGTGGAAGCCTACTTTGCCGAGGTGGAAAAGGTGGCCGCCCTCAAGCCGGACATTCTGGCCCACATCGACCTGATCAAGAAGCTGAACGCCAACGGCGAGTTCTTCGACGAGGAATCGCCCCGCTACAAAGCCGCTGCCCTCAAGGCCCTGCAGGCCGCCAAGGACAACGACTGCCTGCTGGAAGTGAACACCGGCGGCGTCTACCGCGGCTACCGCAAGGACTTCTACCCCGGTGCATGGCTGCTGGGCGAGTGGCAGAAGATGGGCGGCAAGGTGATCATCACCTCGGATTCCCACGATATCAACAGCCTGACCTTCGGCTTTGACGAAGCCGCCGCCGCCATCAAGGCAGCGGGCTTTACCAGTGTGGAAGTGCTCACCGGAAACGGCTTTGAGACGCAGGAGCTGTAACGATTTAGAATCACCTCCGCTTGCGCTCTGGTGATTTTCAGCGGAAAAATTATTTTTATATTTACAAATCTGGAAAATCTGCGGATTTTCCAGATTTGTCTTTTCACGAGAGGGGCTGCAATGGGCGGCTTCATCGGAAAAAGCAACAGTATCATACCGCAAACAAGGGGCTGACTTTTGTGCAGTCCCTTGTTTTGCGGTAAAAACACAACATTGGAGGACCCCTATGACCCAAGCGCAGCCCCGGAAGAAACAACTTTTCAATATGAACGTTGACCTGATGCACGGGCCCATCCTGAGCAGCCTTTTGCTGTTCATGCTGCCCATCCTTGTTTCGAACCTGTTCCAGCAGCTCTACAACACGGTGGACACCATGATCGTGGGCAATGTGCTGGGCGACACCGCCCTTGCCGCCATTGGCTCCTGCGGCTCCATCTACGAGCTTCTGGTGGGCTTCGGCATCGGTATCGGCAACGGCCTTGCCATCGTGGCAGCGCGCTCCTACGGCGCGCAGGACGAGGACCTGCTCAAGCGCACCGTGACGGGCTCCATCGTCATCGGTCTCATCGCCTCGCTGGTCATCACGACGGCGGGCTTCTTCGGCCTGCGTCCCCTGCTGCAGCTGCTGGACACCCCGGCGGAGATTTTAGAGGACGCCTACCGCTACATCATCGTCATCGACCTTGGCGTCATCGTCATGTTTTTGTATAACCTCTGCGCGGGCCTTTTGCGCGCCATCGGCAACAGCGTGATGCCGCTGGTGTTCCTGCTCATCAGCTCGGTGCTGAACGTGGGGCTGGATCTATGGTTTATTGCAGGTGTCGGCATGGGCGTGCGGGGCGCAGCCGTGGCCACCGTCATTGCGCAGGGCATCTCGGTGGTGCTGTGCGTTTTGTATGTGCTGGCCAAGGTGCGCATCCTTATCCCGGAGAAAAAGCATCTCGCCGTGGGCAGCCACCTCTACTGGGAGCTGTTCAGCCAGAGCATCTCCATGGGCCTGATGAGCAGCATCGTGTCCGCCGGTTCGGTGGTGCTGCAGTACGGCATCAACGGCCTGGGCACCCTGACCATCGCGGGCCACACCGCCGCCCGCAAGCTGTTCGCCTTCACGGACATGCCGCTCATCTCCATGGCGAACGCAGGCTCCACCTTCGTCTCTCAGAACCGGGGCGCGAATCAGCCGGACCGTGTGCGCAAGGGCATGCGGGAGATGTACCTGTACTCGGTGGTGGTGATGATCGCCGCCGTGGCGCTGATGCAGCTCGGGGCCCCGTGGCTCGTCAAGCTCATCTCCGGCTCGTCAGAGCCCATCGTGCTGGAAAACGGTGCCCGCTACCTGCGCTGGAACGCACCCTTCTACGCGGTGCTGGGGGTGCTGCTGTGCACGCGCTACGCTCTGCAGAGCCTGGGCCAGAAGGTGCTGCCGCTGTTCTCCAGCGTCATCGAACTGGTGGGCAAGGTGATCTTTGTGCTGGTGTTCATCCCGAAATTCCAGTACAATGCGGTCATCCTGTGCGAGCCCATCATCTGGTGCTTCATGACGGCATATCTGGTGGCGGTGTACCTGCACGAGCCGTTTGTGTTCCCGAAAAAGAAGTAAACAAAAAATGCGCTGCCGACTGGCAGCGCATTTTTTGTTATTTGAATGTGATCTTATCCGTGCGCTTCTGGGCGATTTGATACACTTCATCATCGGCACGGGCACCGATGACGATGATCAGCATCTCCGTCTCGGTCTGAATGAGTTTGTAGACGATGCGAAGCCCGGCAGCTTTCAGCTTGACCTTGAACAACCCGGTCAGGTTCGTTCCGCCCTTGTTTCCAAGAGGTTTGCCGTAACCGCCTTCGTAGATCGAGACCGGATTCTGACGGACTTTTTCAAGCGCTTTTGCAACAAGAAGCTGTTGATTGCCCGCCAGCCGGTCATAGTCCTTCTTGGCTTCCGGGATAAATTTTATCTGCCAGTTCATTCAAACTCGACCTCGTCCATGCTGGCAAGGTCGGCTTCCGTAATGCCATGGCTGCGGTAGACTTCTTCGGCGGAGATCGCGGCTGCCGGGTCAAAATGCTGCATTCGTTCTGCCGCCAGAGCAGCAAGCTTTGCGTCGTTTACCTCGTCCATCAGGTGCAGATATTCTTCCGGGGAAAGCAGCACGCACTCCGGGGTGTTGTTCTTCATGACGACCTTGCTGCCCTGCTGTTTTACTTCTTCAAAAATCTTTCCGGCCAGGCCGCGGTTGAACAGTGTGATAGGAACAGTATTGCGAATGGCGCTGGTGACATCTGCCATAAAAGCTCACCTCCATGTTGTTTTCAGCTTTATTATATGTAATGACAGCAAAAAAGTCAACAAATAAACTGATGTTTGCAGGGAAAATAAAATACCACAGACACACGTCTGTGGTATTTTGAAGGTGCAAATGTGTTTTACAGCGCCGAATAGCCAAAGCTGTTCACCAGCGCATCGATGTGCTGGCCGGCCTTGCACATGGGGCACTCGCGGCTGTCAAAGCTGGCGTAGTCCGGCAGGCTGGCGGGGTCAAAGATGGACGTGACCGGGTAGCCCATGCACTCGTGGGTGGTGGCGAAAATGGCCGAAAGGCCCGCCACGGTGCCGCCGTAGTAATCCACGGCCTGCACAGCGGCCTGCACGGTGTAGCCGGTGGTGATGGAAGCCGCCAGAATGAGCACATGCTTGCCCTTCACCATGGGGGCCAGGTTGTCGCGCAGGATGATCTGGCTGCCGGTGGTGTACTCCGGGGTGACGACGTAGATGGTCTGGTGGGCGTTCATGTTGGCAAAGCCGTCCTTCGTCAGCTCGTTGGCAAGGCAGGTGCCGATGACCTGGGTGCCGTCCAGGCAGAGCACGGTGTCCACGATGGTGTTGTGCTGGTAAGCCGCCACCAGTTCTTTTGCCACGGCCTTTGCCTCGGAAAGGCGGGCCTTTTGGGTGGTGACGTCGATGTAATAATTGATATGGCTGTGGCTGGTGGCAAAATGACCCTTTGCCACGCGCAGGAACAAGTTGCTTTTCTTGGTGGGAAGCTTTACCATGTTGATCATCGAAACAGCACTCCTTTACAGCGTTTTCGGGGGTTCCCTCAAAATACAAAACATCGCGGCGACTGCTCTGCCGCGATGCACCTGTACGATCTGATAACCCTATTGTACCGGAAAACACCACTGTGCACAAGGCACAAAACAACTAAAAAACTTTGCCCTGTTTGCGGCAGAGTGCCAAAAACTGGGATACAAAAAGGCCCGCACCCTTTTGCAGGTGCGGGCCTTGAATGCTTTTTGGTTAACCCTGAATGAGGCTGGTGATGTCCCAAGTTGCGTAGGCGTCAGAATAAGCATCGTTCTCGTTGCCCAGGGCATTGTGGCGGGGGAAATACTGGATGTAAACGTTCTTAGCAGCCTGCAGAACGTCATTGTTCAGATTTTTGATGGTCAGTTTGACTTCAGTAGTCTCGTTGACCTTCAGACCATCACCACCACCGTTAGCATCGAAGTCAGTTGCATTGGGAGAAACGTAATGTGCAAGACCGTCGGTGTCAACGTATCTCAGCTGATAGTGAGAATAAGAATTGCTGGTGCCCTCGGAAACGGGGGTGTGCTCGAATGTGCACTTCAAAGTACCGTCCGCATAGGTGGCACCGGATTTCAGAACGTGCTTATCGTGAGAAGCACCAATGCCCAGGAAGCCACCGGAAGAACCGCCGAAAGTCAGGGCGCTGTCATTGGCTGCATTGTAAACAGCACTGGGCTGGTTCGGGTTGCCGCTGCAGCCGGTGAACATACCGGTGCTGGCAACTGCCACTGCGGTGAGGGCGGTGTACTTCATAAAATCACGACGGGAGAAAGTGTAAGACATGATCGTTCCTCCTTTAAAGGCAGATACATTCAAAAAGCCTTGCGGCGTTTACTTATAAAATAGGCGAAACCGGTGGAAATGTCAATGCCTTTTGCAAAAATAAATTCTGCAAAAAACAGGATGCTGCGCGGGTTTTGGACGAAATTTCGTCCCGCTTGCGGGGCATCAGGCGCGGGTGACGTCGGCGGCCTTCATGGTAAAGGTGAGGGTCTTGTCGGCCACGAAGGTGGGCATGTAAGTAACTTCCAGCTCTTTCCAGCCCTTGGGCACCATCAGCAGCATCTGGACATAGCCGCTGCCCTGCGGGGGCAGGGTGGTGGAGTCCGAGAAGCTCTGGGAGTTCTGGTTGTACAGCGAGATGGTGGCGGTGCACTCGACGGTCTGGCCGTCGCAGGAAGCCACGAAGTCGGTGGTGTCGGCAGCCAGTGCGTGGAAGTTTGCGTCCACGTTGCTTGCCGGGGGCACCGGGTAGGCGGCGTCGATGGCGTCCACATTCTGTGCGCCGATGGTGAAGGTCTGATCCTTGGTGCGGTTCACCACGGTGACCAGAACTGCCAGATATTCATAACCCTCCTGCTGGGGAGCGGTGTCAACGCCGAACAGGCTGGAGAGCTGAACACCCAGACCGTTCCAGTTGCTGACCTTATCGCCGACCTTGACGGAAACGACGGTGGAGCTGCCGTTCTGCTTGCAGCCGGCCAGCATGCCGGATGCGCCCAGAGCCACCACAGAAGCACCGGCACCCTTCAGAAAAGCGCGGCGGGAAATGCAGTTGGACATAATAAATCCTCCTTAAAACGTGCGGAAAGCCAGCTTTCCAGAATCTACTATTCTGTTTATACCATTTCCGGCACAAAAGTGCAAGCCTTTTGGGCGAAAAATCACCTGTTTTTCACAGGAATATCACCCTTCCGGCGAGATGCCCTTGACGTGGGTCTCGCTGGTCTTGACCAGATTCAACAGGCTGGGGGTGTACAGCGGGAACTCCCGGGTCAGGCTTTCGGTGGTCATGGCAAGGCAGGCGGGGTCCTTCACGCCCTCGCCGCCGTTCACGTCCTGCCCGGCCAGCAGCGCTTCCACATTGGCCTCAGACATGCGCATCACGGCGTCGGAATAGCCGCGCCAGCGGTAGGCGTCGATGCTGAACATGCTGGCGGCGTTGTGGGGCTCGGCCGAGTAGAGGTGGCGGAACATCTTGGCCACCGCCATCATCAGGTAGGAGCTCACCTCGGTGGTCAGGGCCTTGCTGTGGCACTGGCCGATCTTGGCGTACAGCACGTTCAGGCTGTTGGAGATCAGCTTTTTGTTCATGGTGGGCAGCACGCTGCCGTGGTAGACGTTATCCTTCATCTTATCCGGGTTCGGGATATCTTCGGCCGAAAGCATCATGCCGTTGCGCTCGGCACTGCGGCCCAGCAGGTAATCGCAGGAAACATTATAATAATCGGCCACCCGCACCACGAAGTCCAGGCCGCACTCGCGGATGCCTTTTTCATAGTGGGACAGCAGCGCCTGCGAGACGCCCAGGTCTTCGGCGGCCTGCTTCTGGGTGATGCCGCGCTCTTTGCGCAGCAGCTTGATGATACGGTTGAATTCCATGATACTGACTCCTCAATGCGTCGGATGGTTGGGGGACATCCTGATTTTTGGTTTACAACAGGTTGATTATACACAGCGGAAAACGACTTGTAAAGCAAGAAAAATGACGATATTTTTCATCAAATTTCGTCATTTTTGTCAAAACCATTGCACCGGATACCATATCTATGCTAAACTGAAAGCATCAGCGCATACATTTTGTGGCGCGCGATTTGCGGAAAAACCAAAAAAATTCGGCGCTTTGGCACGGTCTGCAGCCGTTTGCCGGGCATTCTGGCCCAAAACAGCGCTGCAGGCAGAAAAATAAGACGAGGGATCAGCATGGAAAACGAGTATTACAAGCGGTATGAGCCGTTCTTCGGCGAGTGGCGCATCAAGCGCTTCATCGGCGCGGGCAGCTACGGCAGGGTGTTCGAGATCGAGCGCCGGGATGAGTTCGACACCGTGTACACCGGTGCGCTCAAGGCCGTGACCATCCCGTCCAGCCAGGGGGAGCTGGACGAGATCCTGGCCGACGGCATGGACATGAACGGCGCTTCCACCTACTTTCGGGATTACGTCAAGGAGCTCAACCGGGAGATCGCCCTCATGAGCAAGCTCAAGGGCCACAGCAACATCGTGAGCTACGAGGACCACAAGATGTTCCCCCACGAAGACGGCGTGGGCTGGGACATCCTCATCCGCATGGAGCTGCTCACCCCCATCACCAGCTACCTGAAGCAGAACCACACCTTCACCCGCCGCGAGGTCATCCAGCTGGGCATGGACCTGTGCAAGGCGCTGGAAATTTGCCAGCGGTACAACATCATCCACCGCGACATCAAGCCCGCCAACATCTTTATCTCCGAGACGGAAGATTTCAAGCTGGGCGATTTCGGCGTGGCGCGCATCGCCAGCGCGTCCACCGGCGCTTCCACCCGTGCGGGCACCGTGAACTATATGGCCCCGGAGGTCTTCCGGGGTGAAAAGTACACCAGCAATGTGGACATTTACTCGCTGGGCCTTGTGATGTACCAGCTGCTGAACAACAACCGGATGCCGCTTTACCCGCCCTACCCCCAGCCCATCACCCCCTCCAGCCGGGAACGGGCCCAGGCCCAGCGGCTTTCCGGCGCGGCCCTGCCGCCCCCGGCCAACGCCGAAGGCCGTCTGGCCGAGATCGTGCTCAAAGCCTGCGCACCGGACCCGGCCCAGCGCTACGACAGCCCCACCGTGATGCGGCAGGCGCTGGAAGCCATCCTCTACACCGAGGGCGAGGCGAAGATGATCTACCCGGAGGGCGACACCGTGCCCGTGCCCAGCACCAGCGGCGCGGCCGCCCCGGAGGGAAATGACCCCAACGGAGAGACGGAGCGCCCAGTGTGGGGAAAGGCGCACGCCGACAGCGAGAAACCCGCCAAAGCGGAGAAAGACCTGCCGGAATGCCTGAAAAACGCAAGGGATGACGCCCCGCTGGAACAGCAGTTCTCCCTGCGGGAGCTTTCCGGCCTGAGCAAAGAGGAAGCCGACGCGCTGGACCTCACCCTGAAACCGATGCCGCAGCCTGCCCCGGCGGCAGAACCGGCAGCACCTGCCGTGCCGCAGGAGCCCGCAGCGGACCAGACCGTGCGGGTGGAAACGGCCCAGCCCGCCGCCCCGGCCGACGACAGCACCGTGCGGCTGATGCCCGGCGCAGTGCCGGTGCAGACCCCGGCGGAGGACCACACCGAGCGCGTGGCCGTGCCGGTGCAGCCGGTGCAGAACGTGCAGGAGAGCGACAAGACCACCTTCCTGTTTGAAGCCCAGGCCGAGAAGCGCCGTCAGGAACAGCAGGCCAAGCGGGAAGCGGAGGAAGCCGCCCGCCGCAAGGCCGCTGAAGAAAAGGAAGCGGAGCTGGCCCGCATCCGCGCCGAGAAGCGCGCGGCCGAGCAGGCCGCCGCCGAGGAAGCCGCCCGCAAGGCAGAAGCCGAACAGGCCGTTGCGGCGCAGGCAGCCCAGCAGCAGGCGGAACCCGCCGTCTCCCAGAAGAAGGGCAGCAAGCTGCCGCTGGCGATCGGCGGCGTGGCCGTTGCCGCCGTGGTGGCCGTGGGCGGCTTCGCTCTGGCTGGGCGGGGCGGTGCCTCCGGCACGGCGGCCGCCAGCACGGCAGATGCCATCTATACGGCGGGCACCTACACGGCCACGGCCGAGGGCTGTCTGAGCGATGTGACCGTGACGGTGACCGTCAGCGATAAAGCCATCACCGATGTGCGGGTGGACGCTTCCGGCGAGACGGCAGAGCTGGGCGGCAAGGCCGCAGAAGAACTGCCGAGCGAGATCATCCGCAGCCAGAGCACCGATGTGGACGGCTATACCGGTGCCACTCTCACCAGCGACGCCATCAAGAAGGCTGCTGCGGACTGCATTGCACAGGCTTCCGGTAAAAAGGCGGCGTCCAGTCAGGCGGCAAGTGCAGCGGCTTCCAGTACCGTGGCCAGCAGCACGACGGCTTCCAGCCTGTCCCAGAACGCGGCAGACCTGATCGACTCCGGCTCCTGCGGAAAAAATGCGACCTGGGAGCTGTACAAGGACGGGACCCTGTACATCAAGGGCACCGGCGCGATGCAGGATTACAACTGGAACTATAACGAAACAACAAAAATTGTTACCACGGGTGCGCCTTGGCATGATTCACATAGTGCAAGCGTCAAAAAGCTGGTCGTTGAAGACGGAATCACCTCGATTGGAAATGATGCATTTTCAGATTGTGAATCACTGGTCTCGGCAGAGCTTGCAGAAGGAATCACAAGTATAGGAGACGGGGCTTTTACTGGGTGCTACGATTTGGAGAAGATTAACATCCCGAACAGCGTTACCAGTATAGGCTATGATGCATTTGATTCCTGTTGGACATTGCCCTCGCTTGAGCTCCCGTCTGGACTTTCAAAATTGGAATCCAGCGCGGTGAGCTTTACGGCAATCAAGGAACTCACGGTCCCGCACGGGGTAAAAGTGGTTGACAGTTATTTGGCTGCTTATAATGACAATCTGACAACGGTCACGCTTGAGGAAGGCGTGGAAGAAATCTGGCACAGAGCATTCTGGGGCTGTGAAAAACTGAATAACATCACGATCCCCAGAAGTGTGAAGAAAATTGAGGGAGAAGCATTTTTGGAATGCACTTCTTTAAAATCCGTCACCATCAGCAAGAACTGTAATGTGGCATCGGATGCCTTCCCCTCCACCGTCCAGATCAACTACTACGACTGACCCCGATTTTCAAAAGCGGCTTTTTGTGCTATAATAAAAATTCAGCGCCTGTCCGCAGTTTGCCGGGCGGGCTTATCCCCAAACGATACGAGGTGTTTTCATGAAAACCTTTAAGCTTCATCTCATCCGCCACGGCATGACCGCCGGCAACCTGCAGGGCCTTTACATCGGCAGCGGCACCGACATCCCGCTGTGCGACGAGGGCCGTGCCCAGCTGGCCGAGCTGAAGGAGCGGTTCGAATACCCGCAGGTGGACACCGTGTTCTCCTCTCCCCTGCTGCGCGCGGTGGAAACGGCGAACATCCTGTTCCCGGACGCAAAGCACACCTTCACCGTCCACGACCTGCGGGAGGCGGGCTTTGGCAAGTTTGAGAACAAGCCCGTGAAGGAACTGGTGCACGACGAGGACTTCAAAAAGTGGATCACCCCCGGCTCCGGCTATGTGCCCGAGGGGGCCGAGCCCACCGACCAGTTCCACGCCCGCTGCGCCGAAAGCCTGATGAAGCTGTTCGAGTATATGATCCGCATGGATGTGACCGAGGCCGCCTGCGTGACCCACGGCGGCGTCATCATGAGCATGCTCAGCCAGCGTGCCGTGCCCACCCGCCGCCCCGAGCAGTGGATGGCCGACCCCGGCTGCGGCTACACCGTGCAGACCGATGTGCAGTTGTGGATGCGTGACCGCCTGGTGGAGGCCATCGACATCGTGCCCTTCGGCTACGCCGATACCCTGCGCGGCCAGGCCGAGACCGAGGAAAACGAGGCCTTTGAGTAAGGATTCGGTTACAATCCCGGCCCATCCCTTGACAGAACCCGCGCAATCCTTTATTGTATAAAGGAACGATTTTTGAGGAGGAAGCCCCATGTCCCAGTCCATTTCCCGCCGGTCATTCCTGAAATGTGCCGGTTCCGGTGCGGTCAGCCTTGCCGCTGCCCTGCTCACCGGTGTTTCCGCTGCGGCGCAGCAGCCGCGTCTTGCGGGCGAGCCTGCCCTGCTGGACGGCAAGGCCGCTGTGGAGCTGCTGGGCTATGCCCCTGCGCCGGAAATGGGCAATGTGCTGGTGTACCTCTCGGTGGAGAACCTTTCGGCTTCTTCCCTGCCGGTGGACGCCAGCTACCTGCAGAGCCGCGAGGTGCGCACCCTGGCGGACCTGTACAGCATGGGCACCGGCTTTTCCGCCGTGTGCGACGGCACCGCCGTGCGCTGCGGCAGCTTTGCGGCCCCGCTCTACGGCGAGAACGCGGCAGACGCTTCGGTGTTCACCCTGAACCTTGCCGCAGGCAGGGGTGCGCTGGTGCACTGCTTCTGCGCTGTGCCGGAAAACTGGCAGACGCTGGAGCTGACCTGGCACCCGGACTTTGCTGCAGGCCGCAGCGAGACCTTCACGGTGCACCGCGGCACCGACGAGGTGGCCCTGGGCGCTGTGCCCTCCTGCCCCGCCGAGGTGGGCAGCGTGGTGGACCTGTAAAAGAACCCTCTCAGGCAGCCGGTTTTCTGCAGGGAGCGGGTTCATCTGCTCCGCAGGTAGACGGCATTTGCCGGGACGGGAGCGGAACGCATGAATGTGTTCCCTACACCCGGGCGGAAAGAACGCAAAACGCAAGAAAAGCCATCTGTGACGGTTGAAGTCGCAGATGGCTTTTTGCGTTGTTATGCGGCGGTGTGTGCCAGCAGTTCTTCCCCGGCTGAGCTCTGCACAGCCAGTTCTTCGCCGGTGACGCTGGACACCAGCGCCAGATAGCTGCGGCCGGTGCAAAGGCTCAGCTGCCGGCCGTCGGAGTCGTAGAACAAAAAGGTGGAGTCGGTGCCCTGGGTCCAGGTGATGTGCCACAGGCGGCCGCCGTTGAGCCACACGCCGCCGCCAAGGGTCAGGTCGTAATCCAGCGTGCGGCCATCGTCCCGCAGGGTGGACGAGCTGAACAGGATGAGCAGGTTGTCGAACTGGGCCTGGGTGCCGGTGTTGGCGTCCAGTTGGGCGGTGCCGTCGGCGTGCAGCATGCCGTAGGTGCCGCTTTCGGCGCTGTAAGCAAAGGCTGTGGTGCTCTGGGTGCCGAAGTGCACCTGCACGGCGGCGGCGTCCTCGGCGTCCGGCTCCGGCAGGCGGGGCTCTGCCTTCTGGGGCAGCAGCGCCGGAAGGGTGGGCAGAACGGTGTCCGCCCCGGTGCTGTCGGACGTCACCGCCGACGAGGCCGACGCCGCCAGCTCATCCAGCTGGCTGGAGAGGTTCAGGCTGTCCAGCACGCCCAGCACCGCCTTGCCGCTGGTGCGCCACAGCGGGGCGCTGCTCCAGTCGGCGTCGCAGGTGAAGGCGTTGCGCCCCACCTCCAGCGCGTCCACGGCGCGGAGATTGTAGTAATCCAGATAGTTGCGGGCGAACTGGCCTGCGCCCCGCTGCACCGGCAGCACCTGCTGGCCGCTGAGCAGCCGCCAGTACAGGTCCTGTCCCAGGGTCACCGGGCCCACCGTGGGCATGGCGCTCACTGCAGGGTACGCCAGGCACAGGCTGGTGGGAGCGTCGGCCTCGGTCTGGGCCTCCAGCACCACCGATGCGCTGCCGATGCCCCACTGCACGGTGCTGGCCGGGACGTTGTCGATGACCACGGCAGCGGCGCGCTCGCCGGGGTATTGCAGCGCCTGCCCGGTGAGCGGGTCGGCGGGCACGGAATGGTCGGAGAGGATCTCCGACGAAAAGGAACAGCCGCTCAACAATACGGCGCACAGCGCGGCGGCCGCCGCTGCCCGGGTCCAGATGCGTTTCATGGCGTTTCCTCGTTTACTGATAGCTGAAGTTGGACCACTCGTCGTCGTCCACGATGGCAAGGTAGGTCTTGCCGCGGTTGAAGATGAGCTCGGCCCCGCTCTCGTCGAACAGGCGCAGCGGGTGCTCGGGCGAGGCCTTCTGCCAGGTGCCGCGCACCATGCCGCCCCGGCTGAAGAAATAGACCTCGCCGCCGGAGATGTAGCTCACCTGCTGCACGTCGCCGGAGTCGCCGGGGTAGGCCGCGATGGGCGCAAAGCAGACGGCCAGGTTGTCGAAGCTGAGCTGCTTGCCGGTGAGCTCGTCCACCGCCTTCTCGAACTGGCCGGAGATGCGGCTGTACATCTGCATTTTATAGGTGTGGTCGAACCAGTTGTAGCTGAAGCTGGTCTTGTAGTGGTCCGAGTGCACGATGCTGACGCTCTTGCCGGAGGCGGTGCCCTTCATGGCGTTCTCGGCGCCGGTGCGGTAGTCCGCAAAGCGGAAGAAGGTGGTGTCGCAGGCGTAGTCCAGGCCAATGCCTGCGTTGGCGGCAGCCTGCTTGATCTCGGTGCCGGAGGTGAACTCGGTGTGCTCGTAGGCCACGTCCCGGCCGCGGCTGTCGCGGTGGGCCACATGGGGGTGGACCGGGGTGTTGAAGTAGCTCTTGCCGCCGATGTTCAGGCCGGAGTAATCGTACACGCTGATGAACTTGGTGCAGGCGGCGCTCTCGCCGTCGTGGTAGTACAGCGCCTGATACGGCATCAGCAGCTGCAGGAACTGGTCGCGGCCGGAGCGCAGCGGGCCGATCTCCGGGATGGCGTCGGCGTCGTGGAACACCGCGCAGAAGCGGGTGATGCCGCCCTCCACCTTGCACTCGATGAGCACGTCCGCCGAACCGATGCCGCGCTGCGGGCGGGCGTTCTGGCGAGGGGTGTTGGAGATGTTGTTCACCATCACGCCCACGATGCGCCCGCCGCTGCGCCGGGCCTCGCCGGTGAGCGGGTCAGCGTCGTAAGCGGGGGTCACGGCAAAGCCGGGGTCCAGCTGTTCCCCTTCCGGCAGCGGCGAGACGACCAGATCGGACGCAGCATCGCTGGATGCGGCGGACGAGGCAGAGCCGCCCAGCGTTTTTTGGAGCCAGGCGGAGAAGTTGCTGCCCAGAATGGTGCCGCTTGCGCTGCAGCTGGACAAAGCCAGCGAGGCGGTAGCGGCACCGGTAAGGCGAAGAACGGCACGGCGCGTGATCTTCATAGGAAAAACCTCCTGCACAAAAAGCTCGGCCCGGCACAGCGCCGGAGCCGCAAAAAACACGGCAGACACGGCGCACCGGTGAGGCCCGGCGCACCGCAAACGGATTTGATTTGATTGTAACGATTCTTGCCGGTTTTGTAAAGAGGAACTTGTCGGGGCGGGGCCCCTCCATCTTGCCTTTGGCAAGACCGTTCGGTCGCTTAAAGTCCCCGCTGGGGACTTCATTGTTCCGCTTCGCTCCACAAACGCGAACTTGTCGGGGCGGGGCCCCTCCATCTTGCTTGCGCAAGACCGTTCTGTCGCTTAAAGTCCCCACTGGGGCTTTCATTGTTCCGCTGCGCTCCACAAACGCGAACTTGTCGGGGATGACGCGCCGGGAGTTTTTAGGGCTGTTCCCGGTGCGGGTGCCCTGCCCAGGCACTGTGAAAAAAGCTGCCGTACCGGCGCAGCAGAACGGGAAATTTGCGCTGTTTGCGCCTTTTTGCCCGGGAACCCTTGCTTTTTGCGCAAAGTTGTGGTAATATTATTCGGCGGTATTGTTTTGCCGCAGGAATATGCGCTCGTAGCTCAGCCGGTAGAGCATCTGACTTTTAATCAGAGGGCCAGGGATTCGAGTTCCCTCGAGCGCACCAAAATCCCACGAAGAATCGCAAGATTCCTCGTGGGATTTTCCTTTTTCTGGAGGTCTGCACACCTTTGCACACTTTTTGCACACCGGCGGGAAAGCCGTGTTTTTCCTTGCATTGTCTGCATTCTGTGCATCGTGAGCGAATTTTCCATAGTTTTTCAGGCGAACAGCAGCCGCGTAAACTCGCGCCGCTGTTCGGGATTCATCTGTCGGACGACCGTCAGCATCACTTCGGGGGTGATTTGAGAGGCATCCGGCAGATTTTCTTTTGCCGGCACAGAGCCGGGTTTGTGGGAACCAATGTCCTGCGAATAGAAGTCGGCTTCCAGCTTTTCAGCCAGTTCCAGCCGGGGCTTGTCCTGTGTATGGGCGTAGGTGTCCATCAGGATGCCCGTAGTGGCGTGGCCAGTGTTGCCCTGCACAGCCTTGATGTTGCCGCCAGATTCGATCAACTGGTAGGTGGCACTGGAATGGCGCAGACCGTGGAACACGATTTTCTCAAACTCCGGGTGCTCTGCCCGCCATGCGCGATACCATTTAGAAAGGGCTTCCGGGGCAACAGGCATACCGTTGGGCAGGCGGAAGAGCTGGCCGCAGTTGCGATACCTGCCATCCATGGCAAGCTCGTCCTGCTTGAGCTTTTCCAGCCAAGCCAGCAGCTCTTCTTTCAGTGGTTTCGTCAGATAGAGGGTGCGGCTGGATTTTTTAGTTTTCGGCTTCTTCAGCACCAGTGCGGAGGTGCTGCCCTCGCGCTGGTCGGGGAAGATGTGGTAGATCTGGTTCGGGTCAGTCTTTTCCAGTGCGACCTTTTCGGTGCGCTGTAAACTTCTGCCGACCGTGATAGTTCCGCGTCCATCCGCTGCATCGAAGTCAATATCTCCCGGCTGCAAGCCGAGGATTTCTCCGGCACGCAGCGAAAGAATCATACTCAGGTGGACAGCGAGGTGGAGCGCAGGGTCGGTCATGGTCTGCAACGCCGCAAGCATGGTCTTTTCATCCCAAATGGCACGTTCTTCCGAGGTCGCCTTGGGAGCTTCCCTCGGAATCGGTGACTTGAGCAGCAGCCCCCACTCAACAGCGTAGGAGAAAGCAGTCTTGAGCATGGCATGGACTTCCCGGATGGAAGCACCTGTCAGGAACTGCCGCTTCTGTTTGTCGGTGAGTTTTTGCTTGACACCCTGCTTATACAGGCCACGCGGTGTCCGGCTCAGAGTGGCGTAGAACTGTTCGAGGTCATACGTCTGAACCTTCTGAATCTGTTTCTTGCCGAGGTAAGGCACGACAAGATTCTGAATCATGGCTACCGTGTGGGTGTAGGTCTTGGGTGCCCACTTGTGCTTGCTGGACTGGATGGGGAGCCACTTGTACAGCATTTCCTCCACCGTCATTGCATCAGGTATGAGGAACGTACCGTCCAGAAGTTCTTTCTCTACCGAGATTTTGCGGTCTTGCGCTTCTTTCTTGGTTTTGAAACTCTCCCAGCCTTCACAGATTCTTCCAGAGTGGTCTTTGTACTTGAAACGAACGGAGTAGGAATCTCCGCGCTTGAGAATAGATGCCATAGATATTCCCTCCCTCAGACCGCTGCAAACCAATCATCAAAGCTCTGCTTGCTCACTCGGATGCTGGTACCGAGGCGGATCACCTTGAAATCTTTCGTGGTGTTGCACAGGTTGTACGCAGCACGGTTGGAGATTGCCAGCAGTTGGGCGATCTCGTCCACCCGGTAGACAAGCGGCACGAGTTTGGCTGCTTGGGTCTGGTCAGAAGGTTCTACGGCAGGGGTTTTGGACAATTCCATTGTAGGAGATTCGGGCACGATTTTCAAGTCTTCGCGGGTCAGTTCCACATTATTATTCTTCATGGGCATCGCTCCTTTACACTTCTAAGTGACCCGGCTCAACCCTCTTTGGGCTGCTGCCTTTATGGGTCGAATATGTAACGAGCAGAAATTCCTGACCCGGAACTCCTGCCCCATAGAAATGCGAAGAACTTGAATTTACGCGCCCCACGCGCCCCAAACTACACAAAAGTACCTTTCTATGTTGGTTTTACTGGGCGCATGGCTTGGGTGTACGCGCCCTTTTGGGGCGCGTCTTGGTTCATCTCGCGCCCCGAAGGGCGTGTTGCCGCCCCACATCCGCCCGGAAAGGGCAGACACGCGCCCGGAGAAAACAGCGATAACAAGTCGAAACCGCTGATTTGGGGCGCGTAGGGCGCGAGATTTTCACTTTTCGTGTGTTTTTTATCGCAAGTCAAAAAATTAGTGCAACATTGAAACAGCATATTTGCGATATGCAATCCAACGTTGTTGCTGCTGCATTAAAAAGTTGAATTGCTATAAGCAGCGGCAAAGGCGGGGTGGACGCATACACCCCGGAAGCCGCGATACTTCCCCTCGACGTGCTTGGAGAAGGTCAGGCCATACTTCCCGGAATTTTTCAGTAGGAACTGGCTGAACTTCTTTTGCGGAACAGGCGATTCCAGATTATCCTCGCACCACTTGGTGTAGGCGCGGTAGAGATAGGTGGAGCGTTCCTCGGTGTCGGGCTTGAAGCGGACATACGCGGTAGCCTGCATGAACTGGGTCAGGTTGTCGCTGTCCGCCATAGCTGCTTCAAGGTTCTGGATGGAGCGTTCGCTGATGATAAACTGGTAGTTGTTCGCCAGCAGCCGCTTCAAGCCTTCCAGCATCCACAGCAGGATGCCGGGAAGCTCTTCGGACAGCTTTTCGATCAGGAAGGGGTCATCCACGCGGGCAGGGTCACGGTCTTTCACCGTGATCAGAATCTGCCTGCGCCAGAAACCGTCACTGTCATCGTGAGCGGCCACGAGGTTGCCATTGCCGAAGCAGAGGAAACGAACGTACAGCAGACCTTGGACAGCTTGCTTATTTTTCCGCTCGATGCACAGGCGGTCTTCAGCGGTGACGATGGACTTGATGTTCCGCGTTTCGGGCAGAGCCACCATGTTCAGATCATCATCGACCATGACCAGCTTGTACTCCAGATTTGCACTGGCAAAGCGGTTCGTTT